>OGQG01001077.1_pt1 | contig 23085 bp, 18 predicted proteins | sample 1553201 | NCBI WGS metagenome assembly OGQG01 (sample SAMEA2579925, study PRJEB22360) | human gut metagenome | biome: human gut; feature: human-associated habitat; material: faeces | place: Denmark | collected 2008/2010
GTGTCCGAAATCTCGCCGTTTCGGACAAGGCCGTTGGCAACACCCAGCAGCACAATGAGCGTGAAAAGGACAGCTATCGGAACCCCGATATTATCCCCCAGCGCACCTCATGGAACGTCCACTTCAAAAAGCCAACCGCCAGCTACACTGACCTGTTCGCCCAACTGGAAACCGCTGGTACGATTTCAACGCGCGGCCTGAAGCCGGATGCCACCCATTATTGCGAGATTGTCTTTGATGTCAACTCGGCCTATTTTGACAATCACGGTGGCTACGAGTTCGCCAAGCAGTTCTATGAGGATGCCTACAAAGCAGCCGTTCAGATCGTGGGTGGTGAGCAGTATATCCTCTCGGCTGTCATGCACGCCGACGAGATCAACCGTGCCATGACCGAAGCACTAGGCCGGGAGGTCTACCACTACCATCTCCATGTGGTCTATGTACCTGTGGTGGAAAAGCAGATCCTCTGGTCGAAACGCTGCAAGGACAAGGCACTGGTCGGCACCGTCAAGGAGACCGTCATGCAGGTCAGCCGAAGCAAGAAGTGGGCTTCCAAGCCCCTGCTGGACGATGCTGGAAAGCCTGTCCTGCAAAAGAGCGGCAAGCCAGTCCTGAAGAAGTCGTACAGTGTCCTGCAAGACGATTTCTTCAACTATATGCGCAATGCCGGGTACACGGATGTAGAGCGCGGTGAGCGCGGCAGCACCGAAGAACACCTGACTGTCACTCAGTTCAAAGTCCAGCGGGAGCAGGAACGGCTGGACAGCCTGACCGCCCAGATTGACCAGAAAGAGCAGCACCTCACCCAAACCAACAAAACCCTCTCCAAGACCGAAAAGGAACTTGCTGCTGTGCAGAAAAAGGCCACGCTCACAAAAGAAGCCCTCATTCATGTGCGCGATCTGGATTATATCGGCAAGCGCACCTTTCTCGGTAACTACTCGCTGACCGAAGAAGAATTCTTCAAGCTGAAAAAGCAAGCCGACCACGGCTATATGATGGACGTGGAGAACCGCCGCCTGAAAGAAGAACTTTCCACCGCCAAGAAGGAGGCCGTTCGTTGGAGCAACAAGTACCACGACCTGTGGTACGATGTAAAGCCCTATCTGGATGCGCTCCACCGTGCTCCTGAACTGGTGCGCGGTTTTCTGGAAAAGATTCTTGCTCCCAAGCAGGAGCGCACCATGAATGTGCCACAGCGAAACCGCAAGCGTGGGCAGGATGTAGAACTTTAAGCTGAATTTTTAGATGATATGACAATATAAGGAGCAATGCTTATGGATTTTGACCGTAATTCTATGACCGTCCCTGTGCAATCTTCCGATTATACGAATAAGTTCTTGCAAAAGGACTCGAATCTCACTACAATGGAGGTGGTCACTCAAACCAATGCCGTCAAGTCTCCGACTGACAGCCCGGCAACCACGAAGCTGGTGTACACGGTGGAAGAGATCGCACGAATGCTGGCCATCAGCCTGCGCTCTGCTTACAACCTGTGCAACAGCACCACCGAATTCCGTGTCCTGCGGGTAGGCGGAAGCATCCGTGTACCGAAAGACAGTTTCGATGCGTGGCTCTACCGGGCAGCTTGATAAGGAGGCAAACAGTATGGCATATATTACGAAGCGCGGCAACTCTTACAGCGTCCGATACACTTATGAAGATGAGCACGGCAAGAGCTGCGACAAATGGGAGAGTTTTCCCACAAAAGAGGAGGCAACAAACCGAAAAAAGCAAATCGAGCATGAACTGGCGGCTGGTACTTTCCTGATTCCGTCCTCTGTGACGGTAGCAGAGTTCCTCATGGATTGGCTGCCCAAGCAGTGCAGCAAACACAAGTGGGCACCCAAAACCTACGAATCCAACCTTTCCACCATTCAGAACCTTATTATCCCCTATATCGGCAGCATGGAGATGCAGAAACTCAAGCCCTACCACATGGAAAACCTCTATACGACCCTGAGCAAAACGCCCTGCGGTTCGTATATCGAGGGAAAGAAGCAAGAACTGACCGAAAAGCAGAAACAGCGGTTTCTTTCCGGCACGACTATCCATGAGGTGCACCGGCTGCTGGGAACAGCGTTCCAGTATGCCGTGGAGTGGGGAATCCTGATTAAGAGTCCTGTTCCCGTGGACAGCCCCAAGAAGTCCACGCAGGAGCGCTCCATCTGGACGGTAGAGGAAATGCGGGCGGCTCTGGACAGCATGGATGACCCTATCCTGCATCTGGCAGTCCACCTCACACTGGTGGGCGCACTGCGAGAGGGCGAGATCGTAGGTCTGACCCCAGAGGATATTGACTTTGACGCTGCGGACGGCATCGGAACATTCCGTATCAACAAATCCATGCAGCGAGTGCGTAAAGAAGCCCTGAATCAGGTAGACGACGGCTGCATCATCAAGGTATTCCCGGACAAGCTGGAACGCAGCACCACTTCTCTCATCCTGAAAAGCACCAAAACGGCGTCCTCCTGCCGTACCATCTTCATGACCTCTGCTCTGAAAGAGGAACTGAAGAAGTGGCTGAATCAGCTGGCGGCAGACGAGATGAAAGATCCGGCACGCTACCATGACAGCGGAATGCTGTTCCGTCTGCCCAACGGTCTGGCTGTGGAGCCTGTGCTGATTCGCAAAAAGTTCCTCAAATGGCAGGATGCACACCCGGAGTTCCCTCGTATTGTGTTCCACGGTCTGCGGCATTCCAGTGCGACCTATCAGCTGATGATCTCCGGCGGCGATGTGAAGGCCGTTCAAGGCACCACAGGACACGCTACGGCAGATATGCTGGTGAACACCTATGCCCATATCCAGCAGTCCTCTCGTGTAGAACTGGGCAGGAAGTTCGAGGAAGGGTTCTATGCTAAACAGGAAAGCCCCAGCCCGCAGGCTGTACCCGCCGCAGGCGAACCCACCATCTCCATGACGGCTCTCTTGGAATTGCTGAAGAATGCAGACCCCGAAGTAAAGGCGCAGCTCCGTCTGGCACTGCTGACCTGATGCAAAATTTACCACGCATTTCAAAGCAATTCCAGCCTATGCAGAGGATTCCTACGAAAAAGCCGACCGTGCAAAAATCGTGCATTGACCGTGCAGACCCCGATTTTTCGGGGTTACATAACAAAAAAGAACGCCAAATCTTACGATTTGACGTTCAAAATTTGGTGCACCTCCAGGGACTCGAACCCTGGGCCCACTGATTAAGAGAAACCGATGTACAACAATCGTCAATTTCCAGAATCACGCAAATTCGTCGTTTTTAGCGTTTTGTCGTAAATTAGCATTTTGCATCTGCTGCATTTCTTGCATCTGTTATCCCCTCTTGCATCCGTTATCCAGCCGTTCCGGTGTGCAAAAAGTGTGCAAAAATGTGCAGAGCCAAAATCAGCCCTTTAAAACAGGCATTGAGTTTTTATACAAAGTCCGGAAAATGGCCGGGTTCAAGCCCGATGCGGCAGCTACAATCTTGCCTGTTTAGACCAATCATCAAATGTACATCCACAACTATGATTCATGGCAGGGATTTGGACAACCGAACAGACACTACCTTATATAGAAAGAGTTTCACTATGAACAAACTGCTTACCTGCCGCTACAACATGGACACTGCCCGGGTGGAAGCCCGATTTGCGGACGGCTCTGCCGTTGCCATCGACTGCACCGCCATTGAGGACGAGTACGGCAACACCCCGGCACAGCGGGCAGAACTGGACTGGCTGCTCTACAACAAGCCCTTGGAGTATGCACAGATGGTGCTGAGTGGCGAGATGGAACGCTACCTCTCCCTTGGCTGCGAACACGGCAGATTAGAGGACTAACCTTACATAGAAGCAACAACAGCCCCGCTTTGGTGAAGAAGAAACCAAAGCGGGGCTGTATTGATGAAGGAGAAATGAAGGGAATATCAGGTTACAGATTCAGCTCAAACTGTTCTGCCGTGATTGTTGCTTTGCCATCGGCAGCAAAGGTGATGCCATCGGCAGACTGGGGCGTGTAGATCCATGCGGTCATGGTCTGCTCGCCATCGTTGGCGAAAACTTCGATGCTGTTCTTATCCAGCAGGATGCGGAGCTTGAGCGCACCGTTCTGGCTGCGCACCTTGCAGCTGCGGCGGTGAACGATGTCGGCACGGGAACCGGCATAGCTGCGGTCCAGCGTCAGCTCGGAGGTGTAGGGGTCGTAGGTCAGGCTGGTGTGATGGTCTGCATCGGCGGCCAGCTTGAGAGTGAAGGAGCGGTACTCGCCGGGCTGCACCGTGACGGTCAGGTCGGCCACACGGCCTTTTATGCCTTCCAGAGAAGTTTCGCTTTGCACCGTCACATTTTCGTGGAAGGTGCGCTTGCCGTGAACTGCATCCAGTTCACGCACCGGGGTCTGAAGAATGCGCCCGTCCTTGATGTGCAGTTCGCGCGGGCAGATGGTCTGTCCGAACCACTTGCAGCCCTGGGGCTTATCCTCGGTGTCCGACCAGGTCTGCAGCCATGCGGTCATGATGCGGCGGCCATCCGGGGCAAGGGTGGTCTGGGTGGCATAGAAGTCGATGCCGCCATCCATCAGCTGCACATTTTCCTTGGTGAAGGTGTGGGTGACTTCGTCATAGCTGCCGATGAAGGCAATGACGTTGTGACCATTGTGGAACTCGCCCTTGGGCAGCATCTCCATGGGGCCGAGCATCAAGACCTGCTTGCCATCCAGCGGGAAGAAGTCCGGGCACTCCCACATTTTGCCGTACTGATTGTTGCAGCGTTCCAGCACCGTGACAAAGTGCCAGTCGAAGCCGTCCTTGCTCTGGAACAGTGCCGCTACGCCGCTGCCGTCCTCGGCCAGGCAGACGGTGACGACAGAGTAGGTGCCATCGGCCTCACGCCAGATCTTGGGGTCCCGGAAATCAAACTTACTGAAGCCTTCCGGCAGATCCTTCTGGGTCAGCACCGGGTTGCAGGCAGGCTTTTCGTAGTCGAGACCGTCACCAATGGCAATGCTCTGGGTCTGGATATCCCGCATCTCCCCATTGGGCTGCTTTTCTGCAATCACGCTGGTGTACATCAGCAGCTGCTTGCCGTCATCCATCTCGGTGGCAGAGCCGGAGAAACAGCCGGGGCCATTGTCTGCCGGGGAATCCGGTGCAAGCGCACAGGGCAGATACTCCCAGTGCAGCAGGTCGGTGCTGACGGCGTGACCCCAGTGCATGGGCGCCCACCGCACATCGTAGGGGTTATACTGATAGAACTGGTGATACTTCCCTTTATAATAAGAGAAGCCGTTGGGGTCGTTCAGCCAGCCCACATAAGGGGTCATGTGGTAAGCAGGGCGTTCCGCCGGGGAAATGGCAGCGCCGTGCTTGGCCTCGTAGGCACGGGCTTTGTTCAAAATTTCACTTGGCATCGCGGATGCCTCCTTGTCGCTCAAAATCAGACGTTGGCCTTGTAGCGGTCATAAGCGTTCTGGTAGACTTCCAGCAGCTTGTCCATGCCGCAGCTGTTGGTCAGGGTGTCGAGGTATGCGCTCCACTCGTCATCAGAGGGGCCGCCATCCTTCAGCCACAGGCCTTCCTGCTCAGAGACTGCATTCTCAAAATCTGCACGGTAGCGGTCAATGGTGTCCAGTTCCTCGCTGGTGAACACGCAGTCGATGGGGTAGGTGGTGGTGTCGTCCACAAAGGGCATCCAGAAGTCCTTCAGGTCGGTCAGACGCTCGATGGCGCGGTCCTCCATGTAGAAGTACTTGTCGTAGTACTCGCTGAGGATCAGCTTGGGACCCCAGACCTCGTAGGTGGATTTCAGCTCACCGGCACCCTTGTTGTACTTTGCCTTGGCTTCTTCCTCGGTGATGGACTTCCACTTGCCGTTGGCATCCTGCTCGGTGAAGAACACGCCGATGGGGCCGTACTGCAGCTGCATCACGGTCTCGCCGTCATACCACTGGTCAAAGAACTTCAGCAGGTTGGCGGGGCTCTGGCACTTGTTGGTCACGTTCAGGTTGCCGCTGTTAGTGCCGCCGCCGGTACGCACGGTGACGTTGTGGGTGCCGTCCGGGCCGTCCAGTACGGGCAGGAACACATAGTCCTTGGAGTAATCGCCCATCAGCTCCTCGATGTACCACCAGGTGGAAACGCCCAGATAGCCCTGTGCGCCCTTAGCCAGCAGCTGGTTGGTATCCTGACTGAACATCTCCACATCCATCAGACCCTCGGCGTACCAGTCGTGGAAGTAGGTGACCGCCTTGCGGTAGTTGTCCTCGGCGCAGACAAAGCGGCACTTGCCGTCCTTCTGCAGCACCAGATCGTTGCACACATCGTTGGGCCAGTTGGTGAATCCGAAGCCTGCGTAGAAGATGTTCTGACCCCAGCACCACTCGTCAAAGCCAGTGGACATCGGGATAGTGCTGCCGGGAGCGTTGCCGTAGACCTTGGCGGACATATCGTTGTCTTTGAAGGCCTTCAGGGCGGTGTGCAGCTCGTCCAGCGTGGTAGGCACTGCCAGCCCCAGCTCGTCCAGCCAGCGCTTGTTGATCATGGAGAACTGCGGAATGGTGAAGATGCTGTAATCCTCGTCGTCACCGATACCGGCAGTGCCCATCTGCTCGGCAGCGGGCAGACCGTAGATGCAGCCGTCGCTCATGGTGATAGCGGCGCGGATGTTGGGATGCTCGTCCAGGATCTTGGTCAGGTTGGGCATGATCTCGGCGTTGATATAGGGGGTCAGGTCCAGGAACGTGCCGTCTGCACCGTAGTTGGCGATATCGTAGTTGGAGAAGCCCACACCCATAAAGGCATCCGGCAGCTGGTCGCCTGCAATGCGGATGTTCACCTGCTCGCTGAGGGAGTCGCTCATGGTCTCGTAGTTGAGTTTAACGCCCACGTTATCTGCCAGCTTCTTCAGCACCTCGTTGTCGTTGTAGCCGGGGCTCAGGGCAGACTGACCGCCCACGATGTCAAAGCTGGTCTGGTCGGTGTTGGAGGGGTCCGGTCCAGCGGCCTTTTTGCTGCCGCCGCAGGCAGACAGTGCCACGGCAGAACCGGCAACGGCGCAAACCTTCAGGAAATTGCGGCGAGAGATCATCTTTTTCATGGTTGTTCTCCTTTTCTGTAATGTTATATCAGATTCTTTTCGTTTTCTGGAATGGGCAGCGGCTTCAGTGCCCTCTTGCGGTGCTCTGCATCCGCTTCATGCCTTGGGTGGCACTCGCGTCTTGCAGGCTGCGGTCGAAATTTTAGCCTTTCACGGCACCTGCCATGAAGCCTTTTTCAAAATACTTCTGTACAAAGGGGTAAACGATCAGCATGGGGGCAGCCGCCACGATGATGGAAGCAAACTTGATCATTTCGGTCAGCTTATTCAGTTCTGCAAAGCCGCCCGCTACCATGGAGGACTGGCTGGCGCTGGTGGAGCTCTTGATCAGGATATTGCGCAGCACCAGCGGCAGCGGAGCCTGATCGGCTCTCAGGTAAATCAGAGCGGTGAACCAGTCGTTCCAGTAGGCCACCATGCTGTACACCACCATAACTGCCATGATGGAACGGCTCAGAGGAATGACCATTTTGACGAACACCGTCCATTTGGATGCGCCGTCGATCTCGGCAGCTTCCAGCAGCTCCCGGGGGATGTTGTTTTCAAAGAAGTTGCGGACGATGATCACATTGCCCACCGCCACGACACCGGGCAGGAACAGCGCCCACATACTGCCAAGCAGACCGGTCTGCTTGACGATGAGGTAGGTAGGCACCAGACCGCCGCCGAAATACATGGTGATGACGAAGAACAGGCTGATGTACTTGCGCCCGGGCAGATCCTTCACGCTCAGCGGGTAAGCCACAAGATAGATCATGACCACCGAGTAGATGGTGCCGATGACGGTGTACTTGATGCTGTTTATAAAACCGGAGAACAGCGCACTGTCTGCAAACACAGCCTGATAGCCCTTCAGGGTGAACTGGCTGGGCAGCAGGAAGGTCTTGCCGGCGTACACGTCGTAGGGGTCTGAGAAGGACGCCACGAGGACGTAGTACAGCGGGTAAGCCACAATGAGCATGATGGCGGCGCAGATGACTACCAGAACGATGTCGCTGACCTTATCGGACAGACCGCTGGGCTTCTTTTGACGGGATGCTGCAATGTTTTTTGCCATAACGGTTCGCCCCCTTTACACAAAGCTGACGTCTGCCGCCTTCTTGGCGATGCGGTTGACGATGATGAGCAGGATGATGTTGACCACCGTGTTGAACAGACCCACAGCGGTGGAATAGCTGTACTTGGCGTTGATGATGCCCTGCTCGTAGACGTACACGGCAATGATATCGCTGGTGGCCTTGTTCAGCTCGGTTTGCAGCAGCAGCACCTTTTCAAAGCCCACGTTCATCAGGTTGCCTACGCTCATAATGAGCTGCAGCACGATCATGGGTACCAGTTCCGGGATGTCGATGTGCAGAATGCGCTGGAACATGGACGCGCCATCGATCTTAGCGGCTTCGTACAGGCTGGTATCCACAGCAGCCAGACAAGCCATATAAATGATGGTACCCCATCCGGCTTCCTGCCAGATGCCGGAGGCCACATAAATGGTACGGAATGCGGTGCTCTCCGAGAGGAAGTCCACGCTGGTGCCCAGGATCAGGTTCAGCAGACCGCCGGACGGACTGAGGAAGATCTTGATCATACCGCAGATGACCATGGTGGAGATGAAGTGGGGTGCGTACAGCACCGTCTGCACCACCCGCTTGAACTTTGCAAAGCGCAGCTGGTTGATGCACAGGGACAGGATGATGGGGATGGGGAAGCTCCACAGCAGGCTGTACAGGCTCAGCAGCACGGTGTTCTTGATCATGCGCACACAGTTGGGTGCGGTGAAGAACCGTTCAAACCAGTACAGGCCAACCCACTCGCTGCCGGTGATGCCGCGGCTTGCCTTGAAATCCCGGAACGCGATCTGGATGCCGTACATGGGCCAGTACTTATAAACGATGGTCAGCACCACCGGGATCAGCAGCATCACATAGAGCTGCCAGTTTTCCCGCAGCCGTTGGCTGAGGCTTTTGCGGTGGACCGGGATAGCGTCCAGCTGACGTGCAGCAGCTGGCGAGGTCTGCGTCATAAAAACTCCTCCTTCTTGTTTTTACGCTGCCCACAGGCCCGTGGGCGAGGTCCCCTGCCGTTCGGGGATCATTTTTCCCGTTTCTCGTGAAACGTTACACGGCTTACAACACAAAGATAGCACGCCAGCGTTTTTGTGTCAACAGGATTTTACGCAAAAAATGCCTTGTATCCATGTTTTCAACGTTTTGTACACTTGTTATAGGATATTTTTGTGCAAAATGCATTGTCGCGCGTTCATGAAACGATTCATGAAATTTCACGAAAAAGCCTTTACATTCTGGAAAAACCATGCTATACTGAAGCTGCAAAAACCTCAGAGTTAGCAGGAATACAGCAAGATTTCCTTTGATATATATCCACTTGAAATAGAAACGTTTCACGAACAAAGGAGTGGCCCGCATGGCAAAACAGAACACTGCCCCTACTATGAAGGATGTGGCCAAGGAGGCAGGAGTCTCTCTGGGCACTGTATCCAAGGTCATCAACGGCATCCCAGTGGGTGACGAGTACCGTAAAAAGGTAGAACAGGCCATCAAGACGCTGGACTACCACATCAACGCCTACGCCAAGGGGCTGAAGAACAACCGCACCTACACCGTGGCGGTCATTCTGCCCAATCTGCTCAACCCTTTCTTTAGTATGGTGGCACACTACATCAACCGGGCGCTGGTGAACCGCGGCTATCGGATGCTGCTGTGCGATACGGAATACGACTACACCAAGGAGCGGGAAATGGTGCAGATGGTGGCGCAGAACAAGGTGGATGGCATCATTGCCCTGACCTACAACCCCGACCTGAAGATCCCCCCGGATGTGCGGTCGGTGTCCATCGACCGCTATCTCAGTGGCAGCACCACCTGCGTGGCCTCTGATAACTACAACGGCGGGCGCCTGGCGGCCCAGAAGCTGGTGGAAAACGGCTGCAAAAATCTGGCATTTCTGCGCATCGGCTCCCCGCTGACCAGCGAGACCAACAAACGCCGGGACGGTTTTGTGGCAGAGTGTGAAGCCATGCAGCTGCCCTGCACCCAAAAGATCCTGATGGATGACGCGCCGCTCAGTGAGTTCGAGCACTTTTTAGAAGAGAACTTGAAGGACGGACGGCTGGCCTTTGACGGTATCTTTTGCGTCACCGACAAGCTGGCGGTCGCCGTCATCAAGATGCTGCGCCGGATGGGGCAGCGCGTGCCGGAGGATGTGCAGGTCATCGGCTACGACGGTCTGCGCGCCTTTGGAGATCAGGACTACTACTGCTCCACCATCATCCAGCCGGTGGAGGCCATGGCTGAGACCTGCGTGGAGCTGGTGCTGGGTGAGACCAACCCCAACACCCCCTCCCTGCTGTGCCTGCCGGTGCGCTACGCCTACGGCGGCACCACCAAGGCATGACCGCCCCGGAAAAAGGCCGGTGGTACTGGGCAAAAAACTGGCTGCACTACCACTGGGTCTATCTCGTCATCGCAGCCGTGGTGCTCTGGGTGGGCATCAGCTGGCTGGCCAACGCTCTGCACTGGGGCGAAACTCTGCCGGATTATCAGATCGCCTATGTCGGCAAAAACTCCCTGCCGGAGGATACCGCCCGCGCCATTGAAAGCGCCTTTGCGCAGTACGGCGAGGATCTGAACGGCGACGGAGCCGTCTGCGTCAGGCTCAACCAGTACGTCAGCGATACCGAGGACAAGGAAAACGCTTCCACCTACGCACTGGCGGCGCAGATGCAGTTTCTTTCCGACATGAATGCTGAGGACAGCTATTTCCTGCTGTTGGACGACCCGGCACACTTCCAGCTGGATTATCAGGCCCTTGCCAACTGGGACGGCACCCCGCCGGGCGACAGCGACTATACCGCCGCCGGGAAAACCGTGTGCTGGGCAGACTGTCCGGCCTTGGCCGAAGCGGACCTTGGAACGTATCAGACCACTGTATTGGGAACGACCGTCACCGGCGAGAATGCGGAACTGGTCGAGAATCTGTATCTGGGCCGCCGGGCTTTTTATGAAGATGCAAAAGCAGAAAAAGCCGCCCGCGCCCGCGAAGGGGCCGAACGGCTGTGGCAGAACCTGACGAAAGGAGCAACCCCATGAAACGGAATGGACTGTTTGTGCTCGTCCTTGCACTGGCGGCGGTGCTGTGTACCGGCTGTGGCGTAAAGGACGAGGATTTGAAAAGCGACCCGCTGGTCAATGCAGATGGCACAGCACCGGTGGGCAGTACACTGGTCGCTCCTGCGCCGCAGGATGATTTCGTTCTGCTGGACAACAAGGATATCCTTGCCGCCAACGGCCTGTACTATGCTTCTTGGGTCAGCGGAGAACCCCAGCCCTATGAAAACAGTGAGGGTAAGACCGTGGACCTCTACGATGCGCAGCTCACGCTTGTCGTGCAGGAAAACAAGACGGAGGACAAAGCTGCCTCTGCGGTAGAGGGTTGGCAGACGCTGGCACAGCAGAACTACGATATTTCCAACACACAGACCCTGACTGCCGCCGGGCAGGAATATACGGTCATTCAGTTCACCTATCAGGATGAAAGCAATCCGTATGCGTCCGGCGTTGCGGCCTTCGCCCAGCGCGGCACCAGTGCCATCGAGTGGGAGCTTTCCTGTCAGGACAGTTATTCCGGCGATGCGCTGAAAGTCCTGACCGATTTTCTGAACAGCTGTACTTATTAAAGGAGGGCTTTCCATGGGACTGTTTTTTCCGAGTGACCCCATCGTCCACGGCCAGCGCGCCAAGGGGCTGCCCCGTTATCAGGAACTTCTGGAACGCGACTGGAAAAGTTTCCTCTTCGCCGACTTCGTGACGCTGGGCCTGTGCATCCCGTATGGTCTGGGCGTGGGCTACGCGCTGCTTTCTTCCAGCCTACTGGTGCTGCTCCCGGTCTGCATTCTGGGCGGGCTTCTGGTCGGCCCGGCGATCTCCGGCATGATGGATGCGTTGTTCCGCAGCTACCGGGATGCGCCCCGCGGCTGGTGGGAGAATTACTGCAAGGGCATGAAACAGAACTGGAAATCCTCCCTCCTGCCCGGCATCGTATTCTGCCTTGCGCTGGGCATCGAGCTGTTCTTCGGCATGGTGCTGTTCTCTGCGGAACAGCTGCCGGGCATCGGGACACTGGCCGTTTTCTTTGTCGGACTGCTGTTGCTGCTGATGCTGTTCACCGCCTTTTGGCCGCAAGTCGTCCTGTTTGAGGAAAGCAACCTGCACCGACTGCAAAACGCCATCCTGTTCTGCCTGAAATATGGCAAGCATGTGATCGGCACGGCGATCCTGCAACTGGGCTGGTGGCTTCTGTTCGTGTTGTTTTTGCCGTGGACGGGCTTTCTGGTGCCGTTCCTCGGTGTGTGGTTTATCTGGTTCGTCTGCTTCTTCCTGCTGTATTCCGATTTTGATGCCGCGTATGGCATTGAGGAAAAGATCCGGCAGCAGTTCCCGGAGCAGACACCCCGCTACGATGAATGATAAGGAGAAGGACTCATGGACATTTTAACGATTGGCGAAGTTTTGATTGACCTGACCCAGACCGGCAAGGATGAACGCGGCATCCCGCAGTTCGCGGCAAATCCCGGCGGCGCACCGGCCAATCTGGCGGTGGCTGCTTCCAAGCTGGGCGCAAAGACGGCCTTCATCGGCAAGGTGGGTGCAGATGCCTTCGGCCGCTACCTGACCGATGTGCTGAACGAGAACGGCGTAGATGCGTCTCATGTGGCGGTGGATGCCGACCATCCCACCACGATGGCAGTGGTTTCCGTAGATGCCGCCGGTGAGCGCGATTTCAGCTTTTACCGCAGTGCCAATGCCGATGTGATGCTGTGCAAAGAGGACATTTCGGACGAAGCTCTGAAGGCTGCCAGAATCGTGCACTTTGGCTCGGTCAGCCTGACCGCCGACCCTTCCCGCGCCGCCACGCTGGATGCCGCCGCCCGCGCCAAAAAGCTGGGTGCAACCATCACCTACGACCCGAATTACCGCGCAAACCTCTGGAAAGATAAAGGGGATGCCATCGCGCAGATGAAAGCCCCTCTGCCGCTGGTGGACATCCTGAAAGTTTCCGATGAAGAACTGCCCCTGCTTACCGGCACCACCGACTGCGAGAGCGGCACGGCACAGCTGGCACAGAACGGCATCAAGCTGATTTTTGTCACCCTCGGCCCGGACGGTGTGTTCTATCGCTTTGGCGAAAAGACCGGTCATGTGGCGGGTGTTCCCTGCAAGGTGGGCGATACCAATGGCGCAGGCGATACCTTCTTCGGTGCGGCACTGTCCAAGCTGTGCAAAGAAAATCTCAATACCCTGACGGTGGAAAAGCTGGAAAGCATCCTCGCCTTTGCCAACAAAGCCGCAAGCATCACCACCAGCCGGCATGGTGCTATCCCCGCCATGCCCACCCTTGCAGAAGTGGAGGGCTGAACCATGGCAGTAAAACAGGAATTTGCGTCCCGGTTTGCCAAGCACAAGGACGAGCTGGAATGGCTGTTCATGGAACTGTACCACAACCGGGAAGGGCTGGAAGTTCTGGAGCGGGAGATGGCAGAAGCCTACAACGCCCGCAGCGCCGAGCTGAAAGCACTGGACAAGGCACGCTCTGCCGACCCGGAGTGGTACAAGCGGGGCAATATGTTCGGCATGACCATGTATACCGACCTCTTTGCCGGAAATTTGAAAGAACTGGCAAAGAAACTGCCCTACCTCAAGGAGCAGAAGCTGACTTATCTGCACCTAATGCCCCTGCTGCAGATGCCCCACCCCCACAACGATGGCGGCTATGCAGTGGAGGACTTCGACACCGTAGACCCGGCACTTGGCACCAACAAGGATCTGGAAAACCTGACCCGTGAACTGCGCAAGGCAGGCATCAGCCTGTGTCTGGATTTTGTCATGAACCACACCGCCAGCACCCACCGCTGGGCGATGGCGGCAAAGGCGGGCGACCCGTGGTTTCAGGCGTATTACCATCTCTATGACGACCGCACCATCCCCGACCAGTACGAACAGACCGTGCCCCAGGTGTTCCCGAACACGGCGCCCGGCAACTTTACCTGGTGTGAGGAGATGCACAAGTGGGTGCTGACCACCTTCCACGATTATCAGTGGGACCTGAACTACGCAAACCCGGCGGTGTTCGTGGACATGACCAAGAGCATTCTGCACCTGGCTAATTTGGGTGTGGAGGTGTTCCGCATTGACGCAGTGCCCTACATCTGGAAGCAGCTGGGCACCACCTGCCGCAATCTGCCCCAGGTGCACACCATCGTGCGGATGCTCCGCATGGTGCTGGAATGCGTCTGCCCGGCGGTCATCCTCAAGGGCGAGGTGGTCATGGCTCCCAAGGAGCTGGCTGCTTATTTCGGCACCCCGGAAAAACCGGAATGCCACATGCTCTACAACGTGTCCACCATGGTCAACCTGTGGAGCGCGCTGGCAAGCCGGGATACCCGGCTGCTGAAAGCGCAGCTGGATGCCCTGCACGCCCTGCCGAAAAACTGCTGGTTCGTGAACTATCTGCGCTGTCACGATGATATCGGCTGGGGTCTGGACGAAGCCGTAGAGGAAAAGCTGGGCATTGACCCGCAGAAGCACAAAGAGTATCTCTACCACTTCTATGAGGGCAACTTCCCCGGCAGCTGGGCAAAGGGCGAGCTGTACAACTACGACCCCGCCACCGGTGATGCCCGCAGCTGCGGCACCACCGCCAGCTTGTGCGGCGTGGAGCAGGCGTTGGAAAAGAATGATACGATCGCACTGGATTACGCCGTGAAACGTGACCTGCTGCTGCACACTGCCATGGCATTTTTGCAAGGCTTCCCCATGCTGAACTGCGGTGATGAAATCGCCCAGCTCAACGGCTGGGATTACAAAAACGACCCCGACCGTGTGGAGGACAGCCGCAATTTGCATCGCAGCAAATTCAACTTGGAGAACGCAAAGCAGCGCACCCGAAAGGGCACGCTGCAAAACGCCTTGTGGCAGGGCATGGAGCAGCTGCGCCAAATGCGGGCAGACCCCTGCTTTGCCCCGGATGCGTGGGTGACCACATGGGACAGCCACAACCCCGGCGTGTTGGCGCTGGTGCGCAAGCGCGGCGAGGAAACGCTGGTGGGACTGTTCAACTTTACCGAGTACCCGGCAGGGGCAAGTCTGGACGCTCTGGGCGGCGAGTACCGCACCCCCGAGGGCACTTCCGTCTGGCTGGCGGATGTGGAGCTGGAGCCGTACCAGGCACTGTTGGTAAAAAACAAATAAGCAAAACGAACCCACCTGGCTCTCTCTTTTTGCCAAAGTTTTCAGAGCATTTTCTCGCAATCTGCCGAAAGTAGCGTGTTTTCAAAACTTTTTGTTGACACGGCTCGATTTTTGTGGTAATCTATTCCAACAATTTAATATAACATCTTTTACTTAGAGTTCCAGCTCGGCTCCCAAAGGAGCCGGAGCAAGTTTTTAACTTTCTGATCGCTACATAGCAAACCCGAACCAAGGCTATCCCGGAAGGGATGGTCAGGTTCAGGTTGTTGTGTGGCGATTTTTTATTGCCAAATCCAGCACTGAACCTTGAAAACAGAAAGACCGTCTGCATGGGATACCCGGCGATGACCCCGCAAGGGAGAGCCGGAAAACGCCGCCGGAAGGGGGCAGGAAAGCCATGCAGGGAGAACGGCGCACCCAACATCAACTGGTCAAAATGGCCAGTTGATGTGGTGAATGACACAAAGCGTCATTTCCCAGAAGGATCTTCTGCGTTATGGCTCACCTCATGTAGACATTTTGTCCACACGAGGTGAATTGCCGCATCCTAAATCAATGTGGACAAATTGTCCACATTGACTCTGTCCGTGTTACAGCTGACCTCGACTTGACATTTTGTCAAGCTACGGTGAAATCCGGTAAGTGCTGCTTTTCAGTACTTACCAAATGACCGTAACACGGTCGCTCTGTGGTGGGTTACGAAAACCGTAACTCACCACTTGGAAGTGGTAAATGGACAAATTGTCCACTTACCACCCAGCTATAACGCACAGATTTTAGTTGGTGATCATTTTTGATCACCAACCAGACAATCGTAACGCTTTATTGTGCGAAAGTGGCTGTTACCATTTTGATAACCGCCACGCATCTGTAACGTTTGGGCAAATAATGCTTTTCATTATCCACCACACACCCGTAACAACCAAAGGAGGATTTCTATGACAACAGAACAATGGGAACGCGAAAATCAGGACACTCTGATGGAATATTTCATTGATGGCGACCCCAGTGTGCGCAGAATCCAGTGTGAATACTGCCGCAAGGTCATCTACACCCAGACCCGAAACCGCAAATATTGCAGCTTCCAGACCTGCGGCCACAAGATGCTGAACCTGCGGAAAAGCCTTAAAAAGCGTACCGAACGTGGAACGTACACCTGCACTTGCTGTGGGGAGCAGTTCTTGCCGATCCGGGCAGATGCCAGATATTGCAGAAATGCCTGTCGGCAGAAAGGCTACCGCCAGCGTAAAGCGAATGCTGCTTCTATCCTGTAAAGGGGTGCTTCCCATTTTGGAAAATACCACTTTACCGTAACGCCTAATCGCTCACCCCCAAATCCCCACAGTGGGAATTTGGGCTGTCCTCTGAAATCAAGTTACGCTTTCCGTAACTTGATTTTAGCCGTAACGAAGCCACCGGAGTTATCATTTTGAGAACTTCGGTTTTATCTGTAACACGTCACCCCCCCACTCCGTAAAAATCAGGTGCCGCTACCCGGCACTTGATTTTACCGTATCGCCTCAAGGTCGTTGAAAATCAGGTTGCCAAGAGGACAACCTGATTCTACCCGTAACAGAATCAGTGGGTCAAAATGGCCCACTGAAAAAGCCGGACGAGCTGTCCATCGGGACAGCTTGCCCGGTGCAAGAGTGCAGAGGATGCAGTCCTTTGCCCCAGTGATATGATGCTGTGCGTCATATCCTACTGGGTATTATCTGGCGCAAAACGGCGGCAGATCCAGCAGCTCCGCTGCTGCGCTTTCCCCGCCAAGCTGTTGAAACGGAGGGATGTCTAGCTGAAATTAACACGACACAACGGACGAGCCGGAGCACACGGCACTTACAACCCCAAGCACAATGACCGCAGTTTCAACCTTGCTAACAGTGAGCACATCGACCCGGAACGAGCCAAGGGCAACATCTACTGGGACTGCTATCATGGCATCCGTTCTGCATCCGACAAGGATAAACAGACTGCCGCATTCAGCGATGTGGAGAAGATGTTCTATGAAATCCATTACGCTCACTTTGTGGAGAACCAGAACGCCCGCAATGCGAAGATTCGCCACACCGAGCGCAATCGAACCATAGAGGACTTGCTTGCAGGTAAGAAAACCTGCCCGGAAGAAACCATCTACCAGTTCGGAACGTTGGACGAACACGCATCGGTGGAAGATCTGGTTTTAGTGGTGACAGAGTTTATGTCCGAATTTCATGAGCGCTTCGGCACTCATGTTCATCTGCTGGACTGGGCACTGCATCTGGACGAAAGCACCCCCCATATCCACGAACGTCATGTGTTCGACTGCGAGAACAAGTACGGCGAGGTGGCGCCCCAGCAGGAAAAGGCACTGGAAGCACTGGGCTTCGACCTGCCCGACCCGGGCAAACCCCTCAGCCGCCGCAACAACCGCAAGATCACCTTTGATGCCGCCTGCCGGAAGATGCTGTTCGAGATTGCCAAGCGGCATGGGCTGGATCTGGAGGAAGAAGCAGAATACGGCAACCGCAAATATCTGGAGAAGCAGGACTTTATCCTTGCCAAGCAAAAGGAGCAGCTTGCCGCCCAGCAGAGCAAGCTGGACGAGTTGACCCTGAAAGTTTCGGACATGGAGACCCTTCTGGAGGATGTTTCGGCTGCAGCCTACGACAAGGCGGTGGAGGTCGTGACGGACGTAGTGCGCACCGAGACCCGCAAGGAAGATATGCGGATGATCGAGGACACAAAAAAGTGGGTGCTGTCCCCGGAGCGCAAGGCTCCGCAAGCCACGAGAGAGTATGCAGCGCACCGTTTGGACACCGTGCTGGACAAGTTCCTCAAGACCATGCAATCCACCGCTGCACGTCTGCAGGAAAAGCTGCTGAAGCCGGAAGTCCGACAGAAGGGCAAGGAGCAGGTCAAGGAGAAAGCACGGGATTCCGTTCTGCACCTGTTGAGCCGTTTGCAGGCGGAACAGACCCAGCGGAAGCCCGGAGAGCAGCATACTGCGGTGAAATCAGAAGCACGAGGTGATGTTTATTGAGCAAAGAAGCCAACGAAGAACGCACTCCACGAACCGTTGGAGATGTGAAGGAAATGCTCACCAAGCACTCCAACGGAGAGATCCAGCGGACGATTCAGAACTGCATCGCGATTTTGCAGAACGACCATGTGCTGGCCGATGCCATCCGGCTGAACCTGTTGAGCGAGCGCATCGACATCGTAAAGCCTGTGGGGTGGCCTCGCTCTGGCAAGACGCTGAACGACACCGACATGAAGTATATCCTGCGGAGAATGGAGAAGTACGGCATCTCCAGCGAAAAGAGAATCGAATCCGCCATCCGCATTGTTGCCAACGAGAACCGTTATCATCCCATCCGGGATTACCTGAACGGCTTGGAATGGGACGGCACGGAGCGGATTCCCCACGTCCTGCACCACTTTCTCGGTGCTGCGGAGGACGAGTACACTTGCGAGGCTATGAAAATTTTCCTGCTGGGAGCCATCAAGCGGGTATTCCAACCGGGATGCAAATTTGAAACTATGCTCTGTCTGGTAGGCGGGCAAGGTGCTGGGAAGTCTACTTTCTTCCGGCTGCTGGCTGTCAAGGATGAATGGTTCTCGGATGACCTGCGGCGGCTGGACGACGACAACGTGTACCGAAAGCTGCAAGGCCACTGGATCATCGAAATGTCGGAGATGATCGCCACCGCCAATGCCAAGAGTATCGAGGAGATCAAAAGTTTTCTCAGTAAACAGAAGGAAACCTATAAAGTCCCCTACGAGACCCATCCTGCCGACCGTCTGCGCCAGTGCGTCTTTGCTGGCACGACCAACCGGCAGGATTTTTTGCCCCGTGACCGCACGGGCAACCGCCGTTTCATCCCTGTCCCGGTGGATGCGGAACTGGCCGAAGTTCACATTTTGGACAACGAAGCCGAATCCCGCACCTATATCAACCAGCTTTGGGCGGAAGCCATGACCATCTACAACAGCGGCAACTATAAGCTGGCGTTCAGCCCTGCCATGCAGGAAACGCTGCAAGCCCACCAGCAGGACTTCATGCAGGAGGATGCGCAGGCCGGCATGATCTACGCCTTTCTGGAGGACTACACGGGTGACCGGGTGTGCTCCAAGCAGCTCTATGCGGAGGCTCTGGGCAACACCAACATCCCGGCAGAGTGGGAGACCCATGCTATCTGCGAGATCATGAACACCGGCATTTCGCGCGGCGATATCCAAGGCTGGCAGGCGCACAAGACAGCCAAGCGTTACCCGAAGTACGGCGTTCAGAAAGGCTGGGAGCGCGTAACCAGCCCCGAAACCGGGGCTGAAAATTTCTCCGAAATAACGGATGTGGAAGCCAAGCAACTGGGCTTTCCCTTCTGACGACACCGGTTACACGTCTGGTTACAGATTCGGTTACAACTCAGTTACGGCGGAAAAGCCGCACGACTGCTACGTTTTCCTCTTTCTGTAACCATGTAACCTTAAAAAGATAAAAAAAGTATAAAGTGCATCGAACGGCCTGTGTGCAGAAAAAGAGAGTTTTCCTACCCGGTTACAGGCGTTCGGTTACAAGGAATTGGAGGTCTGCCTATGAATATGAATCGGCCTGACACGACCGAAGATGTGAAATCTAAAGATTATACGAATAAGTCCTTGCAAAAGGACTCGAACCCGGTTACAATGAAAGCGTCAGGAGCATCCTGCTCCATGCGAATTTTCTGTCAGAAATCTCAAGCGATTTCTGACGAAACTTCGGACAAATCCCCTGCCACAGAATCTTCTGACCAGACCAAAGCAGCCAAGCACGAACCCCTTGTTTACCGGGTAGAGGAAATCGCCCAGCTTTTGGCGATTTCTCCCCGTGCGGCGTACAACCTGTGCAACACCACGAAAGATTTCCGGGTGCTGCGCATCGGCACCAGCATCCGGGTGAACAAGCAGAGCTTCGACAACTGGTTTGCAGCGGTCTGAAGGAGGTAATCTATGGCATCTATTCTGAAGCGCGGAGATTCCTACTCCGTCCGTTACAAGTACAAAGACCATTCCGGCAAGCCATGCGAGGGATGGGAAAGTTTCAAGACCAGGAAGGAGGCGCAGGAGCGAAAGATCACGGTCGAGAAAGAACTGCTGGACGGCACGTTCCTCGTCCCCGATACCATGACGGTGGAGGAAATGCTGTACAAGTGGATCCCGATCCAGTCCACCAAGCACAAATGGTCTCCCAAGACCTACACCCAGTCTGTGGCGATGGTGCAGAACCTTATCGTGCCGTATATCGGGAAGCGGAAGGTGCAGGAGCTGCGCACCTATGACATCGAGAAGTTCTATGCCACCCTTGCCAAGACCCCCTGCGGGCAGTATGTGAAGGGTATCAAGCAGAAACTTTCCGAGAAGCAGAAGAAGCGGCTGCTGTCCAGCACCTCTATCCACGAAGTCCACACGCTGCTCAAGACCGCATTCTCCTATGCGGTGGAATGGGACTTGATCCACAAGATTCCCCTGCCCCGTGATGCCCCCAAGGTCAACATCGAGGAACGCACCATCTGGGACGAGAAAACCATGCTGGCAGCCTTGCAGACCATCGAGAACCTTGCCCTGCACCTGGCGGTGCACATGAGCATGATCCTTTCGCTCCGTGAGGGCGAAATTCTCGGCTTGCAGCCGAGTGATCTGGATTTCGATGCCGCCGATGGGCGTGGCACCATCTCAGTCAGCAAGACCATGCAGCGAGCCAACAAGGACGCTCTGGAAAAACTCGATCCCAATCAGGTGTATCACACCTTCCCGGACAGGCGGGAGGGAAGCAAATCCTCTCTCATCCTGAAGAAGCCCAAGACCAAGAAGTCCAACCGTGTCCTGTATATGACGAAGCCCTTAAAGGAAGAACTGCTGGCATGGCTTGAAAAGTTGAAGCAGGACGAGCAGAACGCCCCAGAGAAGTACAGCAACTGCGGGCAGCTGTTCCGGCTCCCGGACGGCTTGCCCATCGCCCCGGAGCTGCTGACAAAATGGTACCGCCTTTGGAGAGCGGAACACCCGGAGTTTGAGCAGATCGTGTTTCACGGTCTGCGGCACTCCAGTGCCACCTACCAGCTCTTGCAGTCGGATGGCGACTTCAAGTCCGTGCAGGGCAACACCGGCCATGCGACTGCCGCCGTCCTCATGGACACCTATGCCCACACGCAGGACAAGCCCCGGCTGGAGCTGACCGAGAAGATCGAGGCAAACTTCTATTCCCAAGACCTGACCCCGGCAGCACCCCAGCCCCGACAAAACGAAAAGCCGGCGGCAACAAAAATCTCCGGTAAGGAGATCCTTGAAGCCATCCGGCTGATGGATGCAGACGAACGCAGAGAGTTGACGAGAGCCTTGTTTGCCTAATTTCTCTTCTTTTTATGCAAAGGAAAGCAGGCTGTGCAAGCCATGCGCAGAAAAGTCACCGATTCTGGCAAATGTGCAAACGGTGTGCAGAAAGTGTGCAGCCGCTTTCCTACATAAAGAAAGAACGCCAAATCTTACGATTTGACGTTCAAAATTTGGTGCACCTCCAGGGACTCGAACCCTGGGCCCACTGATTAAGAGTCAGTTGCTCTACCAACTGAGCTAGAGGTGCATATTGTCAAGATGCGGTTTCTTCATCCTGACAACTATGAGTCGGCGACTACCTATTTTCACAAGCCGTTTCCAGCTAACTATCTTGGGCACGAGTGAGCTTAACTGCTGTGTTCGGAATGGGAACAGGTGGAACCTCACCGTCATCGTCACCGACCATATGACTAGCTAAGTATATCATTTCTGATCTACTTTGTCTAGTATTTAGAAGGACGTGCCTTCAAAACTGAATAATCACTGCTTACATTTTTTCGTTGACTCTAAGAGTCTCAAGCGAATTGTGGTCAAGCCCTCGACCTATTAGTACACGCTTGCTGAATGGATCGCTCCACTTACACATCGTGCCTATCGACCTTGTAGTCTTCAAGGGGTCTTACCTGATCAAATCAGTGGGATATCTTATCTTTGGGTCGGCTTCACGCTTAGATGCTTTCAGCGTTTATCCGATCCGTACGTAGTTGCCCAGCTATGCTCCTGGCGGAACAACTGGTGCGCCAGAGGTACGTCCGTCCCGGTCCTCTCGTACTAGGGACAGCTCCCATCAAATATCCTGCGCCCACGACAGATAGGGACCGAACTGTCTCACGACGTTCTGAACCCAGCTCGCGTACCGCTTTAATGGGCGAACAGCCCAACCCTTGGGACCTACTACAGCCCCAGGATGCGATGAGCCGACATCGAGGTGCCAAACCTCCCCGTCGATGTGGACTCTTGGGGGAGATCAGCCTGTTATCCCCAGGGTAACTTTTATCCGTTGAGCGATGGCATTTCCACTCACATACCACCGGATCACTAACTCCAACTTTCGTTACTGCTCGACCCGTCAGTCTCGCAGTTAGGCTCGCTTCTGCGTTTGCACTCTTTTGCTTGATTTCCGTTCAAGCTGAGCGAACCTTTGAACGCCTCCGTTACTTTTTAGGAGGCGACCGCCCCAGTCAAACTGCCCACCTAACAATGTCCCCCGACTCGATTCAGAGCCGCAGGTTAGAATTCCAATATCGCAAGGATGGTATCCCAACGGCCACTCCGCAACCGCCAAAGCGATTGTTTCCCAGTGTCCCATCTATCCTGTGCATGCAACATCGAAACCCAATATTAGGCTACAGTAAAGCTCCATGGGGTCTTTCCGTCTTGTCGCGGGTAACCGGCATCTT
>OGQG01001088.1_pt1 | contig 22816 bp, 17 predicted proteins | sample 1553201 | NCBI WGS metagenome assembly OGQG01 (sample SAMEA2579925, study PRJEB22360) | human gut metagenome | biome: human gut; feature: human-associated habitat; material: faeces | place: Denmark | collected 2008/2010
TGGGTGGATCAGCGGCCGGTCGGGGCAAAGCTCTTTCGTAAAATCCAGCATTACAGGTTACTCCACTCCACCACATCTTTGTTCTTCAGAAAATACTCCGCGCCCGAGTGGACAGTGGTGACCAGGATCACCGCCGTGCACACCAGATCCAGCGCAGGCCGGGCAATGAGCAGCATCAGGCAGATGCACACCATGGTGGAGGCCGTCTTGACCTTGCCCGACCAGGCGGCGGCGATTACCCGCCCCCGCTCCACGGCGATGAGCCGCAGGGCAGTGACGGCGAACTCCCGCACGATGACCACCAGAAGTACCCAGGCGGGCAAGCGGCCCGCCTCTACGAACCAGAGCAGGGCGGCCATGACCAGCACCTTGTCGGCCAGAGGGTCCATAAACTTGCCAAAGTCGGTGACCTGGTTGTAGTGGCGGGGGGGGGGGGGGGGCGCCGTCGCAGCCGCCGATGAGGAAAAAGTGCCGGATGGCACCCTCGTGGACGGCTTGGACGATCTCCTCCGCATGGCTCAGTACGGCATGGTGGGCAAACCCGGTGGTGACCACACTGCCGCCGTTCATGCCCGGGATGAGGGTGTCCTCCGGGTAGCCGCCCAGCTCAAGCGCCTTGGCGATGACCGGCGAAAAATCCCGGTCCTCTCCGATGTGGGTGACGCCGGGATAGGAGACGACAGAGGTGGTGAATACCCGGTCGGCATAGCTGGGCCGGAGGGGCATGATGCAGTTGGTGGTGAAGAGCACCGGCGCAGGGATGTCCTCAAACTCCCGCTGCTGGTTCTGCCATGCGGTGCCAAAATTGCCTTTCAGGTGGGGAAAGCGCTTTTTCAGCTCCGGGTAGCCGTGGGCAGGCAGCATCTCGGAGTGGGTGTAGACATTGATGCCCTTGCCCTCGGTCTGCTCCAACAGGCACTTGGCGTCGTAGAGGTCGTGGCCGGAGATGACGATGAAAGGCCCTTTCTCGATGGTCAGGGGCACCTCCACCGGCTCCGGGTCGCCAAACGCGCCGGTGTTGGCCTTGTCCAGCTCAGCCATGACCCGGTAGGCCATCCGCCCGGTGTCCTCCACCAGCTGGAAGAGCTTGTCCTTGTCCCGCTCCTGTGCGATGGCCCGCAGCGCCGTGCAGAAAAACAGGTCGATCTCGCCATCGGTATAGCCCAGCACCCGCGCGTGGTAGGAGTAAGCTGCCATGCCGCGCAGCCCAAAGAGGACAAAGGAGCACAGGCTCTTCCGGTCGGGGTCCGGCTCCTGCCACAGCTTCTGCATATCGTAGTCCGACACTGGTGCAGGTGCAGGGCTGGCCGAGGCAAAGGCTTCCTGCTTGGCCTTCCAGACCTTATCGGTCAGCTGCGCCACCGTCTGGGGGTCGAAATCAACATTGGTGATGGTGGTGAACAATCCTTCCGTCAGCAGGAGTGCCTGCGGGGGCTGGATGGGTCTGCCGATGTCCAGCAGCAGGGTGGCAAAGCCGATGAGTGCCCCGGTGAGCTTGTCCTGCGCGTCGGCTGTCTCGGCTGATTTGCCGCAGACACCCGCTTTTCCGGTGCAGGCCGTGCAGTTTGCCGCCTGCTCACATTGATAACAGAACATCATTTCGTCCATGCAAAAACCTCTTTTCGTTTGATGAAAGGAGTATGAGCGGGACAGCAGACAGTTATGCAGACAGGCGGGCAAAACAAAAGGACCGCACCCTCGCGGATGCGGCCCTTGTAGATCAGGAAAAGCTTAGTAGGTGATGCCCTGAGCCATCATGGCGGTAGCGACCTTCAGGAAGCCGGCGCAGTTTGCACCGACCATCAGGTTGCCCTCGGAGCCGGCGGCCACGGATGCATCGTAGGAAGCGTGGAAGATGCCCTCCATGATGCCCTTCAGCTTTGCATCGACCTCTTCGAAGCTCCAGCTCAGACGCTCGGAGTTCTGGCTCATCTCCAGACCGGAGGTAGCCACGCCGCCGGCGTTGGAAGCCTTTGCGGGTCCGTACAGGATGCCGTTGGACAGGTAGACCTCGATGGCCTCGGGAGTGCTGGGCATGTTAGCGCCCTCGCAGACCACGGTGCAGCCGCCCTTCACCAGAGCCTCTGCGGACTCCTTGTTGATCTCGTTCTGGGTAGCGCAGGGCAGGGCGATGTCGCAGGGGACAGTCCAGACCTTGGTGCAGTCAGCAACGTAGGTCGCATCCTTGTGGGTCTCAGCATACTCCTTGATGCGGCCGCGGCGGACTTCCTTCAGGTCCTTGACGTAGGCCAGGTCGATGCCGTTGGGGTCGTAGACATAGCCGTTGGAGTCGGACATGGTGACGACCTTGGCACCCAGCTGGGTGGCCTTCTCGCAGGCGTAGATCGCGACATTGCCGGAGCCGGAGATGACCACGGTCTTGCCCTCGAAGCTGTCGTTGCGCATGCACTTCAGAGCCTCAGCGGTGAAGTAGCACAGGCCGTAGCCGGTAGCCTCGGTACGGGCCAGAGAACCGCCGAAGGTCAGGCCCTTGCCGGTGAGCATACCGCCCTGGAAGCTGTTGGTCAGACGCTTGTACTGGCCGAACATATAGCCGACCTCGCGGCCGCCGACGCCAATATCACCGGCGGGGCAGTCCACGAACTGGCCGATGTGGCGGTACAGCTCGGTCATAAAGCTCTGGCAGAAGCGCATGACTTCCATGTCGCTCTTGCCGTGGGGGTCGAAGTCAGAGCCGCCCTTGCCGCCGCCCATGGGCAGGGTGGTCAGGCTGTTCTTGAAGGTCTGCTCGAAGCCGAGGAACTTCAGGATGCCCTGATTGACAGAAGGATGGAAGCGCAGGCCGCCCTTGTAGGGGCCGATGGCGCTGTTGAACTGGACGCGGTAGCCGCGGTTCACCTGGACCTTGCCCTGGTCATCGACCCAGGGTACACGGAAGGTGATGATGCGCTCAGGCTCGACCAGACGCTCGATGAGGGCAGCCTTCTCGTACTCGGGATGCTTCTCCACGACGGGCTGGATGCTCTCCAGAACCTCGCGGACAGCCTGCAGGAATTCGGGCTCGTTGGCATTGCGCTTTTCCAGGCCCTCGTAGACACGCTTCAGATATTCATTCGTCAGCATAATGATATACTCCTTTTCCCTTATCTCTATTGTGTGGAGGCTCCGTCTTTCCCGTTTCCCACGGCGGGGCTGATAAGCCTCTGACCACTTTGCTATTATAAAGCTTTATCTGCCGATTTACAAGATGGCCCGCCCCGCAAAAACCGGAAAATCTTTCAAAAAACAATGGAAAAGATGAATGCACTTCACGAAAAAGACGGGACACATCAAAAAACTGCGATAAAACCTGCTTTTGTAAAGAAACAAAAAATCCCTGCACCGGCCCGGAACAGGCAGTGCAGGGAGGAAAAGTCTTACTTCAGCAGCTTCTCGCAGGCGTCGGCGGCACCCTCGAGGAACTGTCCGCCGTAGGTCTCGATCATGCCGGCGTCGGACAGCGCAGCCAGCTGCGGGTCGATGGGGCATTTGGCCAGAACGGGCAGGTGATGCTTTGCGGCCACCTCGTCCACATGGCTGTCGCCGAACACGTTGATGTGCTTGCCGCAGTCGGGGCAGACGATATAGCTCATGTTCTCGACGATGCCCAGCATCGGCACCTTCATCATCTCGGCCATGTTCACGGCCTTGGCCACGATCATGCTCACCAGCTCCTGCGGGCTTGCCACGACGACGATGCCGTCCACGGGCAGGCTCTGGAAGACGGTCAGGGGGACGTCACCGGTTCCCGGAGGCATATCCACGAACAGGAAATCGACGTCTTTCCAGACCACATCGGTCCAGAACTGCTTGACCGCACCGGCGATGACGGGGCCGCGCCAGACGACGGGGTCTTCCTCGTTCTCCACCAGCAGGTTGATGCTCATGACGTCGATGCCTATCCGGCTCTGGATGGGCCAGCAGCCCTTGTCGTCGGCCATGGCACGGCCATGGATGCCGAACAGCTTGGGGATGGACGGGCCGGTGATGTCGGCGTCGAGGATGCCGCAGTGGTAGCCGCGGCGTGCCATTGCACAGGCCAGCAGGGCGCTGGTCATGCTCTTGCCGACGCCGCCCTTGCCGGATACGACGCCGATGACCTTCTTGACGCTGCTATTGGGGTTGGGTGCGTCATGCTGGGGTGCAGCATCGCGGGAAGAACACGCTGCCCCGCAGTTGGAGCAGTCATGGGTACATTCTTCGCTCATTGTCTCGTTGCGCACGGCCGTGGTACCGGGGTGCGCTTCCTCCTTGCATTCTTAGATCCGATCTGGCAGAACATTCCCTCCAGATACAATATATATCATATCATAAAACTGGGAAAGAAACAACCCACGGCCCCGCTCATATTTCCCAGAGCAGCTTACATATCTATAAAAAGATACACTGGGGAAAGGGAGGGGTGCGCTGTGCGGCAGAGCTATCTGAAAAACGCAGCCCTGATGACCGGGGCGGACATCCTGCTCCGTCTGGCGGGCATGGGGCTGCGCATCTGGCTGGCGAACGCTCTGGGCGGCGAGGGGATGGGACTGTACCAGCTGGTGCTGGCGGTCTATTCGCTCTTCGTCACGCTGGCGACGGCGGGCGTCTCGGTGGCGGCCACCCGCCTGATGGCCGAAGAGCTGGCCCGCAGCCCGGCGGAGGCCCGGGGGATGCTTCACCGTCTCCTGCTGGCGGGGGCCGGGCTGGGCGTGCTGGCGCTGGCGGCGCAGTTCGGGCTGGCGGGTCTCGCCGCAAAATGGTGGCTGGGCGATGTCCGGGCAGCGGGGGCGCTCGTCGCTGGGTCTGCCGTGGATGGCGGTGTCGTCGGTACTGCGGGGCTTTTTCATCGCCCGGCGGCAGGTGGAGCCAAACGTCCTGAGCCAGCTGGCCGAGCAGACCGTCCGCATCAGCATTGTCTACTTTGCGCTGGAGCGGGCCGACGTCCTCGGCTGGGACGTGGGCGGGCGCTGCACAGCAGTGCTGGGCGCAACGGCGGTCAGCGAGGCCGTCAGCACCGGGCTGATGGCACTTTTTTACCGCAAAGAGGCCCGCCGCTGCTTCGGCGCGCGGCCTGCCTGCCGCCCGCAGGAGCCGGGAAAGCGCCTCTGGGACATTCTCTGGCCGGTGGAGGGAGGACGCTGTCTCGCCAGCGCTCTCCATACCGCGGAGAATATGCTGGTGCCGGCCTGTCTGGCAGTCTATCTGCAGTTTTCCGGCGGGCGTGCCGAAGCCGTGGCCCAGTACGGCAGCCTCAAGGGGATGGCCCTGCCTCTGCTGACCTTTCCCTTCGGACTGCTGGGGAGCCTTTCCGTCCTGCTGATGCCCGAGATCACCCAGGCCCACCTCCGGGGCCAGAGCGGGCGGCTGGCGGCTCTCATCGACAGGATGCTCCGTCTCACCGGCTATTTCTCGGCGCTGGCAGGAGCGGCGTTCTGGGTGTGGGGTCAGCCGCTGGCCGAAGCCCTCTACGGCAGCGCCGAGGCGGGCAGCTACCTCGTCATCCTCGGCCCGGCCATGCCGCTGATGTACCTCGAGAGCATGGTGGACGGTGCCATGAAGGGGGTAGGGGAACAGAAAGCCGTTTTCCGCTACAGCATGTGGGACTCCTGCCTCCGCATTGCGGGCGTACTGCTCCTGCTGCCCCGCTTCGGGATGAAGGGCTTTCTTTTTGTGATCTTGCTGTCCAGCTTCTACACCTGCACCGCCAACACGGGGCGGCTGCTGTCCAGCTGCGGCCTGCGGCTGCAACTCTGGCGGTGGCTGGGCGCACCGGGACTTGCGGGGGCCGTCAGCGCCGGGGCCGGGCTGGCCCTGCGGCATCTTTTAGGAGACTGGCTCACCGGCGGAGCCCCCTTGCAGCTTGCGGCGGTAGCGCTGGGCGGCGCGGGGATGGCAGCGGTCTGCTTTGCGGCGGCGTGGCCGCTGGGCCTCGGCGAAGAGCTGCGGGCTGTGGCGGCAGGGGAGAGGCGGCATAAGAAAAATGTCCAAAAAGTGAAATAGCTGGACACGGGGGAGAGAATCGAGTATAATACTAAAGATATTATGGGGTGATAGGCCCTTGAAATGAAAAACGGCAGCTGACATCTTCGGATGCCGGCCCCCGATGCAAAAGAGGATATGCTGTGAAGGAAAAGAAAACAAATCTGCTGCAGGTACTGGCCCGCCGGGCTCTGCTGGTGGCGCTGGACGGAGCCATCGTAGCCTTCAGCTTTTATTTCGCCCTGCTGCTGCGCGCAGACGGTGCTGTCGAGGCATCCTGGTGGCCCCATAACCGCGCCCTGCTCTACGCGAATCTGCCCTGGATCGTGGCGGTCTATCTGCTCAGCTTTCTGGCCGGGCGGCTCTACACCATCCTTTGGAAGTACGCCGGGGAGCGTGACCTCATCCGTCTGGCCGGGATGATCGCCGTCCCGACGGGCATCGTCTATCTGGTCAACCGCTGCTTCATCCACGGTGTGCTCTTCAACTCGGCCAACGCCATGGCGGCGGTGCTCATTTTCCTGTTCATCGGCGGGAGCCGTCTGGCCTGGCGGCTCTTCCTGAACCACCCGCTGGGCGAGCGTCTGCGCGGCAACACCAGCAAGGACCCCAACCGCCCCGTCATGATCGTGGGTGCGGGCGAGGCCGGTGCGTGGGCCATCAATGTTTGCAAGACCAACACCAGCTACGGCCATGTCGTCGTGGCCGTGGATGACGACCCCATCAAACTGGGCCAGACCATCCACGGTGTCCCGGTGCGCGGCACACTGGAAGAAATTCCCGACCTGTGTACCCGCTACAACATCCATACCATCATCGTGGCGATCCCGACCCTGAAGGGAAACCGCCTGAACCACGTCATCGACCTCTGCGTCTCCACCCACTGCGCCGTGCAGATGCTCAGCGACCCCCAGCTGGTGGGTGCAGGCACCCCTCAGCAGGGCGCGTTCCGTGAGCTGAACACCGCCGATTTCCTCTCCCGTGAGGAAGTCACACTGGACACGGAGAAAATTTCCGGCTACCTCACCGGCAAGACCGTTCTGGTGACGGGCGGCGGCGGCAGCATCGGCAGCGAGCTCTGCCGTCAGGTCATGCGCTTCAAGCCTGCAAAACTGCTTATCTTCGATATTTATGAGAACTGCGCCTATGAACTGCTGATGGAACTGCAGCAGAAGTATGGCCGTGATGTGCCGGTCACGGTGCTGGTCGGCTCCATCCGGGACAAGGCCCGTCTGGACGAGGTATTTGAGACGTACCACCCGACGGTGGTGTTCCATGCCGCCGCCCACAAGCATGTCCCGCTGATGGAGATCAGCCCCGCCGAGGCCGTCAAGAACAATGTCTTTGGTACCAAGAACCTTCTCACCAGTGCCAGCGAACACGGCGTGGAGCGGCTGGTGCAGCTCTCCACCGATAAGGCCGTCAACCCCACCAGTGTCATGGGCTGCACTAAGCGCCTGTGTGAGATGCTCATCCAGACCTTCGCGGGCAACACCGACATGAAGTGCGTCGCCGTCCGCTTCGGCAATGTGCTGGGCAGCCACGGCAGCGTCATCCCGCTGTTTGAGGCGCAGATCAAAAAGGGCGGCCCCGTCACCCTCACCGATGCCAACATCGAGCGCTACTTTATGACCATCCCGGAGGCGGCACAGCTGGTGCTGCAGGCCGGTGCGCTGGCCGAGAGCGGCAGCATCTATGTGCTGGACATGGGCGAGCCGGTCAAGATCATGGACCTTGCAAAACAGCTCATCCGCTTCTACGGCTATGAGCCGGGCGTGAACATGGATATTAAGATCGTGGGTCTGCGCCCCGGCGAAAAACTCTACGAAGAGCTGATGATGGACGAGGAGCAGGACAAGATGCGCCGCACCGTCCACAATAAGATCTTCGTGGCTCCGCCCCGGAACATCGACCTGGGCGAGTTCTACCAGCAGCTCCAGGAGCTGGCCGTCGCCGCTGAGCACAACGACGACAGCGTGGTGGGGCAGTTGGCCAAAATGGTGCCTACCTTTACCCCCACCCGCGAGAACCTCAAGCTGTAAAACCGCTGGCTGCACGGCACTTTTGCTGTGTAAAAATATATGAGAGGGATGTACAATCATGGAAAAGAAACCGTTTTTGACTGAGTCGATGGCTCAGGACATCATTCAGGACGTACCCACCCCCTTCCACGTCTATGACGAGAAGGGCATTCGCGAGAACGCCCGCCGCATCAACAAGGCATTCAGCTGGAACAAGGGCTTCCGCGAGTATTTTGCGGTCAAGGCTCTGCCGAACCCCGTCATCCTCCAGATCCTGAAGGAAGAGGGCTGCGGCGTGGACTGCTCCTCTCTGACCGAGCTGATGCTCAGCGAAGTGTGCGGCTTCAGCGGCAGCGACATCATGTTCTCCTCCAACCAGACCCCTGTGGAGGACATGAAGAAGGCGTACGAGCTGGGCGCTTATATCAACCTCGACGACGCCACGATGGTGGACTTCCTCGACCGGGTGGCCGGTGTGCCGGAGAACATCTTCTGCCGCTACAATCCGGGCGGCACCTTCCAGCTGGGCGAGAGCAAAGAGGGCTTCCAGGTCATGGACAAGCCCGGCGACGCCAAGTACGGCATGACCGAGGAGCAGATGATCGACAGCTACAAGAAGCTGGCTGCAAAGGGTGCCAAGAACTTTGGCATCCACGCCTTCCTCGCCTCCAACACCATCTCTGACGCCTATTATCCTGAGCTGGCAGGCATCCTCTTCCAGCTGGCTGTCCGCGTCCAGAAGGCCACCGGCGTGCATATCGCCTACATCAACCTGTCCGGCGGTGTCGGCATCCCGTACCGCCCCGAGCAGACGGAGAACGACATCATGGCCATCGGCGAGGGCGTCCGCAAGAAGTTTGAAGAAATTCTGGTCCCCGCCGGCATGGACGATGTCTCCATCTTCACCGAGATGGGCCGCTTCACCACCGGCCCCTACGGCGCTCTGGTGGCTACTGCCATCCACGAGAAGCACATCTATAAGGAATACATCGGTCTGGATGCCTGCGCGGCCAACCTGATGCGCCCCGCCATGTACGGCGCTTACCACCACATCACCGTGCTGGGCAAGGAAGACGCACCCCACGACCACAAGTATGATGTGGTCGGCGGTCTGTGCGAGAACAACGACAAGTTTGCCATCGACCGTATGCTGCCCAAGATCGACATCGGCGACATCGTGTATATCCACGACACCGGTGCGCACGGCTCTGCCATGGGCTACAACTACAACGGCAAGCTGCGCAGCGCCGAGGTCCTGCTCTGCGAGGACGGCTCTCACCGCCTCATCCGCCGTGCCGAGACTCCCCGGGACTACTTTGCAACGCTGGACTTCCTGCCTTTCATGAAGCCGCTGCTGGGCGAGTACAACGACGACTGAGCACGCTTCTGACTCCATCACACCAGAATAAAGCGAGGAACGACGCAGATGTTTTTTGGATTCCAACTCACCTGTGGCCTGATGCTGGTCTTTTACGGCTATTCGGTCATGAAAAATCCACGGGTCTGGGGCGACCAGGGCCGTCAGGCCGTCAAGGCCGAAAATTTCCCCGAGTACTGCCGCCAGAACGGCCTGTTTTTCCTGAAAGCTGGCTTCATCATGGCGCTCATTGGTGCGCTGGACGCGCTGGTAACGCTTTCGGGTCTGCTGTACGTCCTGCTGTACTTGTTCGGGCTGGCGTTTGCGTTCTATCCGCTGACCCGCTGGTGCAAGGAGAACGAGGGCTTCTCGTGGCCCTGGCCCCGCGTCGAGAGCGAGAAAAAGCGCATCAAGAAACTGCGCCGGCAGCAGGAGGCCGAAAAGGCTGACCACGAGAAAAAATAAAATAGCAAAAAATAAGAGGCTGTTGCAAAACAGCCTCTTATTTTTTGCTTAAATCAACCCTTTTTCTGCACAATAGTGGTAAATACCATCCTCTGCACAGGTGCCGCAGACCTCGCTGGCGATGGCTTTCAAATCGGCAGAGGCGTTGCCCATGGCAACGCTGTGACCGACAGCCTGAAACATTTCTATATCGTTGTTGCCGTCACCGAAAGCCATTGCATCCTCGGGCGTCAGGCCGTAATAGGCCAGAACTTTCCGGATACCGGCTCCTTTTCCGCCGGAGCTGGGGATGATGTCTACGGCCCTGTCCCACCAGGCGGCGATTTTTGCACCGCTCGTGCCTTTGAGGATGGCGGGCCAGTCGCTTTCGCGGCAGCCCATCAGCAGCTGGAAAACTTCACCTCGGGAGACTTCATCGAACTTATCGGAAATGACCGGTGCTCGTCCGCCGATGGCGTAATATGCCGTCAGATCGTCATCCGTTCCGTTGGAGAGCAGCTGCGTCCGTCCTGCAACCGACACCGGACGACCAAGCGCTGCGGCGTTTTGGATCAGCGTCTGCACATCCTGCGGCGGGATGGGGCTGGCAAAAATATCTCCGCGACGGTCGTAGCAGTAGGAGCCGTTGTAGGTGAGAAAGACATCGAACTCCACGCCGTCGAATCTCGGCACAATGAGCGGAGAACGCCCGGTGGCGACGGCCAGCAGGATGCCGTTTTGCTGTAAGCGGCACAGAGCGTCCAGTGTCCGCTCAGTGATACGCTTTTTCTCCATGTCGATGAGGGTGCCGTCGATGTCAAAAAAGATGATGCGGGGCTTGTGCATGGTGCTGTACCTCCAATGCAAAAAGAGGGGAGAGACTTACTTGCGGGCCGTGGGCTGGCCCACGATGTCGTAGATGGCCTCCTCGGCGGGGGCCTGCTTATTTTTATCCAGTGTGTCGAACTGCTTTACGATCTGGGGGTCTTTCAGTTTGATGACCTTGCCGGAGAGGTAGTGGAGGGTATTTTCCTCGGGAATGTCGAGGAAGCTGATGCGGACGGCGCAGAGGGCCTGCGTCCGGGTGCCGGTGCGCTCGTTCATCTTCCGGTTGCCGTACTTGATGTCGCCCAGCACCGGCTTGCCCAGATAGGCCAGATGGGCGCGTATCTGGTGAGTGCGGCCGGTGATGAGGCCGATGCGGCAGAGGGCGAAGGGGCCAGCCGTCCGCAGCACGTCCACATCGGTGATGATCTGCTTGCGGCGCTCGTCCTGGGACTGGTGGGCGTGGATGCTCACCTTGTTGTTCTTTTCGTCATGCTCCCACCATGCAGTGAAGCGCCCGCTCTGGGGGATTCCCACCGTGATGGTGTAGTATTCCTTCTTGAGCAGGTCGGTGCGGATGATCTCGTTCATGTCCCGGAGGGCGGCGTAGCTCTTGGCCGCGATGACGAGGCCCTCAGTGCCGCGGTCGAGGCGGTTGCAGATGCCGGGCTTGAAGCGGTTCTCGCCCTGGGGGTCGTACTCGCCCTTCTGGGCCAGATACTGGGTGAAGGCGTCCACAAGGTTTGCGTCGCCGGTGCGGTCGCTGTGGCAGAGCAGGTGGGTGGGTTTGTAGAGGACGGCAATGTTCTCGTCCTCGTAGATGACCGTCACCTTAGGTTGGTTCTGCTGTTTTTTGGGGGCGGGCTTGTGGGTCGGCTTTGCACCCTCAGGCGGGAAGAATTCGTCGTTGATGTAGAGCTCAATGAGGTCGCCGGCCTTGATGCGGTCTTCGGGTACACCCTTTTTGCCGTTGACTTTGATGCGCTTGTTGCGGAAACTCTTGTATAAAAGGCTGGTAGGGAAGTCGCGGGTCACGCTCTGGACAAAGCGGGAGAGGCGGACACCCTCGTCGTTGGCGGTGGCAGTGTATTGTTTCATTCTGTTTTTCCTTAATTCAAGATGTTTTCTGCCCTCTGTAGCAGCGCCCGGTCGTTTACGAAATATCGGGCTTTCTTCATTCAGTGAAAAGCTATCCGGTACGCCAGAGGCTCTCCCCTTGGGAGAGCTGGCGAGCAAAGCGAGACTGAGAGGGCTATTTATACCTATAATAATCTACTCTCCCCATGAAGTCAACGCAGAATATTTTCTGTCGGCTCTTGTCTTTTGCCGAAAATGGGGTACTATAAAAGAAACGACTACAAACAAAGGAGCGCAGCTATGGCAGGACAGAACATAAGCCACGAGGGCCATCGGCAGCGGATGCGCGCCCGTGTGGAGCAGTACGGGCTGGAAAGCCTTGCACCCCACGAGGCACTGGAATATCTGCTCTACATCACCAACGCCCGCCGGGATACCAACGGCATCGCCCACGCGCTGCTGGAGCGGTTCGGCAGCTTTGCCGGTGTGCTGGAAGCCAGTGAAGAAGAACTCTGCCGTGTGCTGGGTGTCGGCCCGGCCAGCGCCCGGATGCTGCATCTCCTGCCCGAGGTGAGCCGGTATTACGAGCACAGCCGCACCAGCACCGAAGGTGCATTGACGACTACTGAGCGGCTGGCGGCTTACCTGAAACCCCGCTTTGCCGGGGCAAAACAGGAGAAAGCCCTGCTCCTTTCGCTGGACAGCCGCAGCCGGGTAAAGAGCGTGTACTGGCTCAAGGAGGGGAACAGCCGGATGGTGAGTCTCGAGGTGAAGGACGTCGTCTCGGCGGCGCTCCGGGGCGGGACAGAAAGCGTCGTGCTCTGCCACAACCACCCCAACGGTGTGCCGCTGCCCTCCCGCGAAGACCTCGCCGCCACCGAAAACATCGTCCGTGCGCTAGGGCTGGTCAAGATACGCCTGCGGGACCACATCATCCTCGCCGAAAACGACTACTTCTCCATGCGGGAATCCAACCGCCTGCCTTTCTACGACTTCGAGACCGGCGCAATGTTACGCCCCTATGGAAGAGAATGATTTACATTATAAAATAATTGTGGTATAATGGCCACGAGAGATACAACTAATCGTAGTTTTGAAAAGGAGGGCTTTTTGTGGCAGAGGAAAAATTCCATCTGGTGTCGTCCTACGCCCCCACGGGCGACCAGCCGCAGGCCATCGCACAGCTGGTAGAGGGGGTAGAGCGGGGAGACCGCTGCCAGACCCTGTTGGGCGTCACCGGCAGCGGCAAGACCTTCACGATGGCGAACGTCATCGCCCAGTGCAACCGCCCGACGCTGGTGCTGGCCCACAACAAGACGCTGGCCGCCCAGCTCTGCACCGAGTTCCGCTCGTTTTTCCCAGACAACGCCGTGGAATATTTTGTCTCCTACTACGACTACTACCAGCCGGAGGCCTATATCCCCAGCACCGATACCTATATCGAAAAGGACAGCGCCATCAACGACGAGATAGACCGTCTGCGCCACTCGGCCACGGCGGCGCTCTCGGAGCGGCGGGACGTCATCATCGTCGCGTCGGTGTCCTGCATCTACTCGCTGGGCGACCCTATCGACTATCGAAGCATGGTCATCAGCCTGCGGCCCGGGATGCAGATGGAGCGGGACGAGTTGTGTGAAAAGCTGGTGACGCTGCAATATGAGCGCAACGATGTCAATTTCATCCGCAATAAGTTCCGCGTCCACGGCGACATCGTGGACATCTATCTGGCCTATATGAGCGAGCTGGCCATCCGGGTGGAGTTCTTCGGCGACGAAATCGACCGCATCACCGAGTTCAACCCCCTCACGGGCGCAAAGCAGAACGTGGTCAAGCATGTTGCCATCTTTCCGGCCAGCCACTACATCGTCAGCGCCGACAAAAAGGCTGCCGCCATTGAAAAGATTCGCGCCGAGTGCGACGCGCAGGTGAAGCAGTTCACCTCGGAAGGTAAGCTCATCGAGGCCCAGCGCATCCAGCAGCGGACGAACTACGACATTGAGATGCTGACGGAAGTGGGCATCTGCAAGGGCATCGAGAACTATTCTGCCGTTCTGTCAGGCCGTGCGCCGGGCAGTATGCCCACGACTCTGCTTGACTATTTCCCGGACGACTTCCTGCTCTTCGTAGACGAGAGCCATGTCACCCTGCCGCAGGTGCGGGCCATGTACGGTGGCGACTACGCCCGCAAAAAGACGCTGGTGGAGTACGGTTTCCGCCTGCCGTCGGCCTTTGACAACCGCCCCCTCAAGTTCGAGGAAGTGGAATCCAAACTCAACCAGATGATATTCGTCTCGGCCACCCCCGGCGAGTACGAGCGGAAGAACAGCACCCAGGTGGCCCAGCAGGTCATCCGGCCCACTGGTCTGCTGGATCCGCTCATCTCGGTGCGCCCCGTGGAGGGGCAGGTGACGGACCTTCTGGGCGAGATAAACGCCCGCATCGAGCGGCATGAGCGCGTCCTGGTCACGACGCTGACCAAGAAAATGGCCGAAGATCTGACGGATTACTTCACCGAGCAGGGGATAAAGGTCAAGTATATGCACCACGAGGTGGACACCTTCGAGCGGATGGAGATCATCAAAGACCTCCGCCTCGGCACCATCGACGTGGTGGTAGGCATCAACCTGCTGCGTGAGGGCCTCGACTTGCCCGAGGTCAGCCTTGTGGCCATCCTCGACGCCGACAAAGAGGGCTTCCTCCGCAGCGAGACGAGCCTGATTCAGACCATCGGCCGCGCCGCCCGCAACGCGGAAGGTCTGGTCATCATGTACGCCGACGAGGTGACGGACAGCATGGACCGCGCCATCACCGAGACAGAACGCCGCCGCGCCATCCAGATGGCCTACAACGCTGAACACGGCATCGTCCCGAAGACCATCGTCAAGGCCATCCCGGATTCGATTGAGATCAGCGACAAGGCTGAGAATGCCAGGATGAACACCCGGCGGATGGGCAAGCTCGAGCGCGAAGCCGCCATTGACCGCCTGACCCGGGAGATGAAGGAAGCCGCCAAGCTGCTGGAATTTGAGCATGCGGCCTTCCTGCGCGACCAGATCGACCGCCTGCGCCGGGGCGAGAACCCCACTGTGGATTCCTCGGCAGAGACGGAGCGGAAGCAGAACCATGCACAGACACAGAGAAGAGGGAAAAAGTACCTTGGCAAACGATAAAATAGTCATCAAGGGTGCGCGGGAGCACAACCTGAAAAATGTAAATCTGACTCTCCCGCGTGAAAAATTCATCGTTATGACCGGCCTTTCCGGCTCGGGCAAGTCGAGCCTTGCCTTCGACACCATCTACGCCGACGGCCAGCGCCGCTATGTCGAGAGCCTGTCCAGCTACGCCCGGATGTTCCTTGGCCGGATGGACAAGCCCGATGTGGACGAGATCACCGGCCTGTCTCCGGCCATTTCCATCGACCAGAAGACCACCAGCCACAACCCCCGCTCCACCGTGGGTACCGTGACGGAAATTTACGATTATCTGCGCCTTTTGTACGCCCGCGTGGGTGTGCCGCACTGCCCGGTGTGTGGGCGTGTCATCAGCCAGCAGAGCGTGGATGAGATGGTGGACGCTGTGCTCAAGCTGGAAGAGGGAACGAAGTTCCAGGTCCTCGCGCCTGTCGTCCGCCAGCGCAAAGGCACCCAGCAGAAAGAGCTGGACGCCGCCCGCCGCGCCGGTTACGCCCGCGTAAAAATCGACGGTAACATGTACGACCTCGACGAGGAGATCGCGCTGGAAAAGAACATCAAGCACACCGTGGAGATCGTCGTTGACCGTCTTGCCATGCGCAAGGGCATCCGCGGCCGTCTGGCTGACTCGCTGGAAACGGCCCTTGCCCTCACCGGCGGCGTGGCTGAGGTGGATGTCATCGGCGGCGAGTGCATGACCTTCAGCCAGAATTTCGCCTGTCCCGAGCACGGCATCTCCATCAGCGATCTGTCGCCCAGGCTCTTCTCCTTCAATAACCCTCTGGGTGCCTGCGAGAAGTGTACCGGCCTCGGCACCTTCATGCGGGTGGACGAAGAGCGCATCCTGCCCAACCGGGACCTCTCGATTCGGGAAGGCGCCATCAAAGCCAGCGGCTGGTACTACGCCGAAGGCTCTGTAGCCGAGATGTATTATCTGGGTCTGGGCAAAAAGTACGGCTTTACGCTGGATACGCCCATCAAAGAGATGAGCACCGAGGCCGTCAACGCCCTGCTCTACGGCACCAACGAAGAAAAAATCGAGATGCACCGCACGAATGAGTTTGGCAGCGGCGTCTATTATAATACCTTTGAGGGCATCGTCGAGAACCTCGAGCGCCGCTTCCGCGAGACGAACAGCGAGTGGATGAAGGAGGAGATCGGCAGCTTCATGTCGGGCGTCGAGTGTCCCGACTGCCATGGTAAGCGCCTGAAACCGGTGGTGCTGGCTGTGACCATCGGCGGCAAAAACATCAGCGATTTCTGCGAAATGTCGATTCGGGACGAACTGAAATTCATCGCTGACAATGAGCCGAACCTGACCGAAAAGCAGAAGCAGATCGGCGGCCAGATCATGAAGGAGATCAAGAACCGCCTGCAGTTTTTGCAGAGCGTGGGCCTCGATTACCTCACACTGGCCCGGTCGGCAGGCACCCTGTCCGGCGGCGAGAGCCAGCGCATCCGCCTGACCACCCAAATCGGAAGCGCTCTGTCGGGTGTGCTGTACGTGCTGGATGAGCCGTCCATCGGCCTGCACCAGCGCGACAACGATAAACTCATCGCAACGCTGAAAAATCTCCGTGACCTCGGCAATACGGTCATCGTGGTCGAGCACGACGAGGATACCATGCGCAGCGCCGATTATATCGTGGACGTCGGCCCGGGCGCGGGCGTCCATGGCGGCGAGATCGTGGCCGCAGGCTCCGTCAAGGACATCTGCAAGGCCAAGCGCAGCATCACTGGCGACTATCTGTCGGGCCGCAAGCGCATCGAGGTGCCGCAGACCCGCCGCCCTGGCAACGGCAATTTCCTCACGGTGAAGGGTGCGCGCGAAAACAATCTGCGCAACATCGACGTAAAATTTCCGCTGGGCGAGTTCGTCTGCGTGACGGGCATCTCCGGCTCGGGCAAGTCGAGCCTCATCAACGAGATTTTGTATAAGACCCTCGCCTGTGAGCTGAACGGCGCCCGCTCCCGCGCTGGCAAGTGCGATGGGGTAGAGGGCCTCGAGTTCGTGGATAAGGTCATCGGCATCGACCAGCAGCCCATCGGCCGCACGCCCCGCTCCAACCCCGCCACCTATACCGGCGTGTTCAACGACATCCGCACGGTCTTTTCCCAGACGCAGGACGCCAAAATGCGGGGCTACGGCCCGGGACGGTTCAGCTTCAACGTCCGGGGCGGCCGCTGCGAGGCCTGCGAGGGCAACGGCATCCTCCAAATCGAGATGCACTTCCTGCCGGACGTCTACGTCCCCTGCGAGGTCTGCAAGGGCGCACGCTACAACCGCGAGACGCTGGAAGTCAAGTATAAGGAAAAGACCATCTCTGACGTGCTGAACATGACCGTGGAAGAGGCGGTCGTCTTCTTCGCCAACCAGCCGAAGATCGCCCGCAAGCTGCAGACGCTGCTGGACGTGGGCCTGGGGTATGTCACGCTGGGACAGAGCGCCACGACCCTTTCGGGCGGCGAGGCGCAGCGTGTCAAGCTGGCCAACGAGCTGGCCCGCCGCAGCACGGGTAAGACCGTGTATATCCTCGACGAGCCGACTACCGGCCTCCACATGGCTGATGTCCACCGCCTCATCGAGGTGCTGCAGAAGCTGGTGGATGCAGGCAACACCGTCATCGTCATCGAACACAACCTCGACCTCATCAAATGCGCTGACCACATCATCGATCTCGGCCCCGAGGGCGGCAGTGCCGGCGGCCTCATCGTCGCCGAGGGTACGCCGGAGCAGGTGGCCGAGGTGCCGGGCAGCTTTACCGGCCAGTACCTCAAGCCCCTGCTGGAAAAGGACGCGAAACTCCGCGCAGAGGGCAAATAAAGCAGTATAAAACAGAGCCGCAGTCTCCCAAAAGACTGCGGCTCTGTTGTTTGCAAAAGTTCCAGATAGAACAAAAAGCTCTTCAGTCTCTCGACTGAAGAGCTCTGGTCCGAGTGGCGAGAATCGAACTCACGGCCTCTTGAACCCCATTCAAGCGCGCTACCAAAACTGCGCTACACCCGGTCATCATCCGTTGCCTCCCTACCGAAGAACCGGCGACATGAGATATTATACTCGGATAAGGCGGTCTTGTCAACAGATTTTTGCAATTTTTTTGGATTTTTTTGAAGAAAGTATGATTTTGACGGTGATGCGCTGCTTTGCATCGTACTAATTCCTCCCGCCGTCGCATAAATTTCTTCCAAATGGCTTTCAAATGGGAAGAGAGGGGAGAGCATTTTGGCAAAGCAGGAACGAATCGAGCAGGCGGCAGTCTGCCGCGAGATCGGAGCCCGCACCGGCGGCGACATCCTCATTGGCGTGGTGGGGCCGGTGCGCACGGGCAAGAGCACCCTCATCAAGCAGTTTATGGAAAAGCTGGTGCTGCCCGCCATCGGCCCGGAGGACGCGAAGCTCCGCGCCCGCGATGAGCTGCCCCAGTCGGCGGCGGGGCGCACCATCATGACCACAGAGCCCAAGTTCATCCCGGAGTCGGCGGTGCCGCTGGCGCTGGAGGGCGGGGGAGAGTGCAGCATCCGGCTCATCGACTGCGTAGGCTACATGGTGGAGGGGGCCATGGGCCACGAGGAGAATGACAAGCCCCGGATGGTCAAAAGCCCCTGGTTCGACGAGGAGATCCCCTTCGACCTCGCTGCCGAGACCGGCACCCGCAAGGTCATCCGGGACCACTCCACCATCGGCATCGTCGTCACCACCGACGGAACCATCAGCGAGATATCCCGCGAAAACTACATCCCGGCAGAAAAGCGGGTCATCGACGAGCTGGAAGCGCTGGGCAAGCCCTTCGTCATCCTGCTCAACAGCACCCACCCCGACGCCCCCGAGACAAGAGCGATGGCGGCGGAAATGGAAAAGAGCTATGGCCGGACCGTTCTGCCTGTGAGCTGCCTCGACCTCGACGAGGCGCAGCTGGGCGAGATTTTGCAAAAAGTGCTCTACGAGTTTCCGGTGCGGGAGCTGGATTTCGCCCTGCCCCGCTGGGTGACGATGCTGGACAAAGGCCACTGGCTCCAGACCGAGGTATACACAGCGGCCATGCAGCTCTCCGAGAAAATTTCCCGGATGAAGGACGTCTCCGACTCCGGCCGGGCGGCGCTGGACTGCGAGGCCGTGGAAAACGCCGCTCTCAGCGGGATGAACCTCGCCGACGGTGTGGTCCGCATCACGGTGCTGCTCAAGCCCGAGGTGTTTTATAAGGTGCTCAGCGAGCAGACGGGCCTGGAAATCGGCGACGAAGCAGGGTTGATGCCCTGCATCATCGAGCTGGCCAAAGCCAAGCGTGCCTACGAGAAGATACGCAGTGCGATGGAGCAGGTGGAGGCCACCGGCTACGGCATCGTGATGCCGTCCATCGACGAGCTTTCGCTGGAACAGCCCGAGATCGTCCGGCAGGGCGGGCGGTACGGCGTCCGTCTCGAGGCCAGCGCGCCGTCCATCCACATGATGAAAGCTGTCATCCACACCGAGCTGAGTCCTATCGTTGGGACGGAGAAGCAGAGCGAAGACCTCGTACAGAGCCTTTTGAAGGATTTCGAGGACGACCCCGTCCGCCTGTGGGAGTCGAACATCTTCGGCAAGAGCCTCCACGAGCTGGTCAACGACGGCCTGCAGAACAAGCTGCTCCATATGCCGCAGGAGGCCCGGAGCCGTTTGCAGGAGACGCTGGAACGGGTCATCAACGAGGGCTGTACCGGACTCATCTGTATCTTGATCTAACAAAAAGCCCGCTGCACGAAACCAACGTGCAGCGGACTTTTATGCTATTTCTCTTCTTCGGTCAATTTGGTAATGAGCATCTGGTAAATTTCATTGCCCTTCAAAATGAATTGCTTTTTTACCATCTCAGCGCTCAGCCGGTCGGGTGTGCCGATGTCCAGACAGAACAGCTCGCTGTCCAGCGCCTTCACCTGACAGCGCACGGAGCAATGGCCGTCGGCCTTTTCACTGATGCGGGCGCTGTACTCGGCTTCCTTGCGCGCCCAGGTCTGGCTGCGCAGCACGGCGGCGACCGCCTTTTCCCGCACACTGCGGGGCAGGTCGTAGGCCAGCTCCTGCGCCACTTTCCGGCCCTTGTCGGTGATGGTGTACCGGTCGCCGTCCGCCGTCACGAGCTGCTGCCGGGCGATGTCGTCCAGGCAGGAGCCGATCTCAAAATAATTTACCAAAGCCTCTTCCATCAGGGCGTTTTCGATCTCCGTCCGTGTGATAGGCCCGGCGTTCTTGACAAGATAACACAGCAGCAATCGTATCTCGGTGCTGTTGGTCAGCCCACCGGGACGCACACCGGCGGTAAAAGCATCGTTGGCGGCCATTGTTACTCCCATCTCCCGTGTTCTATAGTATTAACTATAGTATAAAGGGTTTCACGCCGGATTGCAAGCCATGACCGAAAAATCCGTCTCGATGCGCTTGTGGCTCTCGGGGGTGGAGTAGAGCCAGTGGTCGAGGTGGCCCTCGGTGATGAAGTACCGCAGCTCGAAGCGGTGGCTCTGGCTGAGGGCGTGGTTGACGATGACGAGCTTTATCTTCATCTTCTCGGGCAGGATGTTCTTGATGTAGACGCTCACAGCCTGCCCGGGGCGCAGGTCGGGGCAGCTCTCGGCGAGGCCCGCGAGGTTGGGCGCGATCTCGATGAAGGTGCCGTACTCTTCCACGCTCCGCACGATGCCCACCACCGTTTCGCCCACCGTAAATGCGGCAGCGTTCTCGGCCCAGGTACCCAGCAGCTCCCGGATGGTCAGCACGAACCGCCCCTGTGCGTCCCGGCTCTTGATGGCGCAGAGGATCTGCTGCCCTACGCTGACCCGGTCGGCAGGGGAGGAGATACGGCTCACCGACATGCAGTCGATGGGCAGCAGGGCACTGATGCCGCAGCCTACGTCGCAGAACGCACCGAAGGGCTCGATGTGAGTCACGATGCAGGGCAGGATGTCGCCGGGCTGGAGCTGGTCGAGGTATTCGGCCTTGCACATCCGCTGGGCTTCAGCGCGGGAGAGGCGGTAGACAGTCTGTCCGTTTTCGTCGGTGTCGATGCCCTCGATGACAAAGCAGGTGGGCCGTCCTACCCGCGTCAGTACGGCGATGTCCCGTACGCTGCCGGTGTCGGCCCCATCGGCGCACTGCCCGAAGGGCATTACAGCCCGGCAGCCGCCCAGCTCGAACCGGAGCTGACGCTGGGTGTCGAAGGCCAGCGCCGTGCTCTGCAAGATCTCGCGACTGGCCATCGCGGCCCGCAGTTCGGCGGCGCTCAGGCGGGAAGCATTGCGGTAGTTGTTTTCGGTACGAAACGCTTGCATCATCTTTCATTCCTCTTTCTCTGTTTTTTTGGGTAGCATTGCAGCTATAAAACCATATGCAGCTGCATTTGCATTTTATACGAGTTTGGATTATACTATAGATGTGTGTCTCTCTTTTGGACACACGGCCTGTACTATAAATGTGCAGACAGGAGGGATTCAATATGGATATTGCAGTCGGCGATACCATCCTCACCCGCAAACAGCACCCCTGCGGAGCAGCAAGCTTCGAGGTGCTGCGGGTGGGCATGGATTTCAAGATCCGCTGCACGGGCTGTGGCCGCGAGGTCATGCTGCCCCGGGCGAAGATCGAGAAGAACATCAAAAAGGTCATCAAACCGGGCCAGGAATAGCCCGGCGGCACAGCACATTCAGAAACTGTTTTGTAAGGAGAACTGCCTGATATGCCGAATCTGACTTCCCAAATGGAGGCCGTCTGCCGCCGGTTCGAAGAACTTTCTATCCGTCTCAATCAGCCCGAAACTGCCGCCGACCCGGCGCAGTTCCGCCGCCTGATGCAGGAGTACCATGAAGCACAGCCGGTGGTGGACGCTTACCACGCCCTCACCACTGCGCAGGACCACCTGGCACAGGCGAAAGCCCTGCTGGAAGGGGACGAGCCCCTCGACGCGGACTTTAAGGCTATGGTACAGCAGGAACTGAGCGAAAAAAGTCAGGATGTGGCAGAGCTGGAAAATAATCTCAAAATTTTGCTGCTGCCGAAGGACGCAAACGACGAGAAAAGCGTCATCATGGAGATACGCGCCGGTGCCGGCGGCGAGGAAGCTGCGCTGTTCGCCCACAGCCTCGTGCGGATGTACACCATGTACGTCCAGAGCCGGGGCTGGGAGATGGAGCTGCTGAACCTCAACGAGACGGAACTCGGCGGAACCAAGGAAGCTGTCTTTGCGGTCAATGGCCGGGGCGCCTACAACCGCCTCAAGTACGAGAGCGGCGTCCACCGGGTGCAGCGTGTGCCCGAGACGGAGACGCAGGGCCGCATCCACACCTCGACGGCCACCGTGGCCGTGATGCCGCAGGCCGAAGAGGTGGACTTTGCGCTGGACATGAAGGACCTGCGCATCGACACCTTCCGCTCTTCGGGTGCGGGCGGCCAGCACATCAACAAGACGTCCAGCGCCATCCGCGTCACCCACATCCCCACCGGAACCGTGGTCGAGTGCCAGAACGAGCGCAGCCAGTTCCAGAACAAGGACAAGGCTCTGGAGATCCTGCGCAGCCGCCTGTTGGCCCAGAAGCAGAAGGAGCAGCAGGACGCCATCAACGCCGACCGCGCCGGTCAGGTGGGAACAGGGGACCGCAGCGAGAAGATACGCACCTATAACTTCCCGCAGGACCGCTGCACCGACCACCGGATCGGCCTGACGGTACACAACCTCGACAAGATCATGGACGGTGATCTGGACGACATCATCGACGCCCTCGCCACCCGTGAGCAGGCCGAGAGACTACAAAAGCTAAACGCATAAACTTGCGCAGAATGCGCACGAAAAGCCGTAAAGGATAATTGCTTTACAGAAGAAAAGAGCGATGATTCGTATGAGTATCAATACTGAAGTCCGCCCGGCTGACGCAGAGGGCATTGCCCGCGCAGCCGAGCTTCTGCGGCAGGGCGAGCT
>OGQG01001100.1_pt1 | contig 22616 bp, 24 predicted proteins | sample 1553201 | NCBI WGS metagenome assembly OGQG01 (sample SAMEA2579925, study PRJEB22360) | human gut metagenome | biome: human gut; feature: human-associated habitat; material: faeces | place: Denmark | collected 2008/2010
CCCCTAAATTGACCCCTAGATATTTCTTGGAAACCCCTAGATTATTTGGTTACCCCCATTCTGTAAAAGACTATGCTTTCATTGCGTCTAGTGCTTGTTGTAAATCGTTGATAATATCTTGTGCAGCTTCAAGACCTACAGAGAAACGAATTAAATCTGGAGCAACACCGGCTTCTTTTAATTGTTCTTCACTCATTTGACGGTGTGTATGACTTGCTGGGTGTAATAGACAAGTTTTGGCGTCTGCAACATGGGTTACAATAGAAGCAAGTTTTAAGCTGTCCATGAATTTTTCAGTTTGATTACGATCTGCTTTTAATCCAAATGACAATACACCACAAGTTCCGTTTGGACAATATTTTTTAGCTAATTCATGATGAGGGTCACTTTCAAGATCTGCATATTTTACCCATGCAACATCTTCATTGGCTTCTAAGTATTTAGCTACAGCTAGTGCATTTGCACAATGTGCCTTCATACGAACGGCTAATGATTCTAATCCTAGATTTAAGTAATATGCGTTTTGAGGTGCTTGGATTGATCCTAAATCACGCATCAATTGGCTTGTAGCTTTTGTGATATAAGCTAATTTACCAAATTTTTCAGCATATACAATACCATGGTAGGATTCATCGGGTGTAGTTAGTCCTGGATATTTATCGGCGTGTTCTAGCCAGTTGAAGTTACCACTATCTACAATAGCTCCACCTACACAAGATGCATGTCCATCCATATATTTTGTGGTAGAGTGAGTAACAATATCAGCTCCCCATTGGATTGGTTGACACATAATTGGTGTAGCGAATGTGTTGTCAATGATTAATGGAACTCCATTCGCATGAGCAACTTTCGCAAATTTTTCAATATCGAAAATACGTACAGTTGGATTTGTAATGGTTTCTCCAAAGACACATTTTGTGTTTGGTTTGAATTCTTTTTGAAGATCTTCTTCACTGATTTCTGGGTCAACAAATGTACAGTCGATACCCATTTTCTTCATTGTTACACCAAATAGGTTGTAAGTTCCACCATAGATGGCACTAGAAGCAATTAAATGATCTCCAGCTTCACAAATGTTGAATACCGCAAAGAAGTTGGCAGCTTGTCCACTTGATGTTAGCATAGCAGCAATACCACCTTCTAAAGCAGCAATCTTACTTGCGACAATATCGTTTGTTGGGTTTTGAAGGCGTGAATAGAAATATCCACTGTCTTCTAAATCGAATAATCTTCCCATTTGAAGACTTGAATCATATTTAAAAGTAGTACTTTGATAAATTGGTACTTCTCTAGGCTCGCCGTTTTTGGGTTCATAACCGGCATGTAAACATTTAGTTTCTGTTTTCATAATTTTTTACCCTCCGCTTTTATAATCATTATTTTAAGCTTTTCTTTATAAAAAGTAAAAGAAAAGCTTAGATTACATAATCAAAGCTTTGTTCACGATTTAAAATGTCTTGTAGTGATATTCCTTTTAAATAGGTTTCAATCACTTGATTTAATCCTTCATAAATATAAAGTGTAGTACAATCTTCTTTTCTTGGACATACATTTACTTCAGTGTCTAAGCAGGCAACACAAGACAAATTGCCTTCCGTTGCGACTAATACGTCATATACAAGGATTTGGTCTGGATTTTTTGCGAGCTTATATCCCCCTTGAAAACCACGGTTGGATTGAACTATTCCACTTTTTGTAAGAATTGGAACGATTTGTTCTAAATATTTTTTAGAGATGTTTTGTCTGTCGGCAATATCCTTTAGTGTTATAAAGCCTGAATCATTATGTTGAGCTAAATCTATAAGTAGGCGAAGGGCATAGCGACCTTTTGTAGATATTTTCATTTTTATTCCCCTTTTCTTTTTATTATAATAATATATATTTAGTAGGTTTTCTAGCAAAGAGGTAAAAAATGGTTAAAATTGTCGTTTTTGATTTAGACGGAACACTATATGATTCACATAAACATATTGATAAAGATACAGTTTATAAAATAATTGAACTTGAACAAAAAGGTATTGTAGTTGGGATTGTGACTGGAAGGTTTTATGAAGAGTTGGATGAAGTTATCGAAAAACTAAAACTAAGAGAATACAATGGTTTTGTAGCAAGTTCGAACGGTTTAGAAATACATGATTTTTTAGATGGGAAAATAAAGTGCTTTACGCGACTCTCAAAAGACGAAGTAAAAGAATTGGTAGAAGAAGCAAAGAAACATCATATGATTAGTTATGTTTGGCAAAATGGTCGTTATTCGATGTTTGATATATCATTTATGAATGGATTAAAAAAGCTTGCTTCAGCAATTCCCTTTGATGAGCATTATATAAAAGCATTAAGAGAGACTGAATTTGAGAAGAGTATATCTTTAGAGGTACCTTTATATGATAAGGTGTGTTTTGCGGGACTTCCAATCTTGAAATTAAAAAAATCAATCTTAAAACAGCATCCAGAATATCGGTTTTATGATGTTGGAAGACTCGGAACTGAATTATGCAAGAAGGATGTTGGGAAGCTTGAAGCTATTCAATTCATTTGTAGGAAGAAAAACACCTCTATAGATTGTGTAATGGCTTTTGGAGACAACGGAAATGATGTGAATTTACTAGCCTCTTGTGGATATGGAGTTGCGATGAGAAATGGGAGTGCACAGGCAAAAAAAGCCGCTAAATATATTAGCGACTATACAAATAATGAGCAGGGTGTGCTTCGATTTATAAATTCGTTTTTTGGATGAAATATTGATCTAAAAAGATAAGAATTCCATTTAGTACAAGGAAGAATCCAGTTAAAGAGAAAATAAAGTCTAAGGATTGAATGGGTTTCATAAGTAATACAATTCCGACAACTAAGATAAAGATAGCTCCGGCAAGATTGACTTTCCATTGTTCAAAACCATTATCTTTTAAGAGTAATACTTTTTGAAAATGAGATAGGGAATTAATAATCAATAGAATTCCTACAAGCATAGGTAAAATACTAATGAATTTTTTTGGTTCAAAACTCATATATAGGCCTACAGACAATAAGAATATGCCTAATACAAGAGTTGTTAGTGTTGTACTATTTCTTTTCTTGAAATATGTATATAGAAATAGAATCGCAATGACTAAAAAGATACATCCAATAACTCGCGTAATTGTTGTTAATATGGAGACGTTAAATATGCATAAGACTAAGCCAGATAAAATGCATAGAATTGCCGATGAGATAGCTTCTGTTTTTGTTTCTTTCATATAATCACAACCTTTCACAATTATTATACTCTGTTGTATAATTATTTTAAGAGGTGATGAACGTGAAAGTTGCAGTTTTGTTAGAAAATGGATTTGAAGAATTAGAAGCTATGGGTCCAATTGCCTTACTTAGACGTGGTGGACTTGATGTGGATATGATTGGTGTCAACAATGAGGAACAGGTTACAGGTCGTTTTGGCGTAACCTATTCGAGTGTGTTTCCAATGAACAAATATGACTTTAGTGATGTGGATTGTTTAGTTTTACCTGGTGGTCCACATTATCAAAAGCTAGAAAAGAATGAAGAAGTATTAAAATTAGCTCATGAGTTTGCCGAAAATAAAGTATTGGCAGCTATTTGTGCTTCTCCAACAATCTTAGGTCATGAGGGTATCTTAAAAGGTAAGAAATATACTTGTTTTAAAGATATGGATGAAGATTTTGGTGGTGAATATCAATATGAATATGCCGTTACAGACGGAAACATCATTACGGGTGTAAGTGCAGCAGCAAGTATTGAGTTTGCGTTTGCGATTCTAGAAAAGCTTTGTGGTAAAGAACACACAGAAAAAGTAAAAGCATCGATTTATTATGATGCAAAGCACTAAAAAAATTGTCATCGTGAATGATGACAATTTTTAGTTTATGCTTCTTCATTTAATAAATGGAATTTTTCAAAGATATAGAATAGTAAAGACATGATCATTCCTGTGATACAAGCAAGTACCATTCCTGATAAGGAAATATTTCCTAAGTGAATTGTTACTCCGCTAAGTCCAACAACGAACACAACGGATGTTAAAATCATGTTTACACTTTTTCCATAATCTACTTTTTGATCGACTAGAATTCTTAATCCACTTGTACCAATCATACCGTATAGTAAGAAACTGATTCCACCGATAACTGGATTTGGAATTGTTTGAATCAATGCAGATAATGGACCAATGAATGAACAGATGATGGATAGGATGGCAGCTCCAGCAATAACTTGTACGCTGTATACGCCAGTAATCGCCATAACTCCAATGTTTTCTCCGTAAGTTGTAGTTGGAACAGATCCAATTAAACCTGAAATCATTGTTGAGAAGTTATCTGCAAATAAAGAGCGATGTAGTCCTGGATCTTTGATTAAGTTTCTTCCTACAACTTCACCTGTAACGATTTGGTGACCAATGTGTTCCGATGCGATAACTAATAATACGGGAAGCATCATTAGAATGGCATCCATACTGAATTTTGGTGCTTGGAAGTTTGGAATTGAAATAAAGCTTGCTTCTAATACAGGAGTAAAGTCTACAATGCCTACGGCAACAGCAGTTAAATATCCTGTAACTACGGCAATTAAGATTGGAATGACGCTTAAGAATTTTTTGAAGCATACACTTCCAATTACGGCCATACCAAGTGTAACCGCAAAAACAATCACGTTTTTAGGGTCAATGTTATCTCCTAGAATTCCAGCTGTATTTGCAGCAGATGAAGATAATTCTAGACCAATTAATGCAACAACGGGTCCCATCGCGGCAGATGGTAGTACGATATCAATCCATTTAGTTCCAAATTTCTTGATGATCATTGCCAATAAACATCCGCAAAAACCAACCACAACAAATCCACCACATGCGTATGGATATCCAAATTTTGCGATAATGATATTTGCGGGAGCAATGAAGGCAAAGCTACTTCCTAAATAGGCTGGTGCTTTTCCTTTTGTGATAAAAATAAACAACAATGTTCCGATACCATTCATGAATAGTACGATAGCTGGGTTAATACCGAATAAGAATGGTACTAATACACTGGCTCCAAACATTGCGAACATGTGTTGAATACTTAATGGTATCAGCAGATTTGCGGGTACTTTTTCTTCAACTTGAATAATTCGTTTTGCCATGAAAAATATTCTCCTCCTAAAATATACCTTAACTTTTATACCACATTTTAATGGATTATGAAACTAATTTAGGCTATAATTATCAAGTAGTGCGCCTGTAGCTCAACTGGATAGAGTATCAGATTCCGATTCTGGCGGTTGCAGGTTCGAGACCTGTCAGGCGCACCATTTAGGTGAAATATGGAAACAATACTTTTTGATTTAGATGATACATTAATTGAATCGATGCACGTATGGGAAGATGCCATCATTCGTTTATTTAAAAAGATGGATTTGTATATGAGTATGGAAGAGGCTCGTCAAATCTTTTTTACGATGAAATTTTCGGAAGTTTTAACATACATTAAAGAAAGATTTCATACTAAACAAGATGAGGCTTGGATGTTCAATGAAGTAAATGAAGATATCTTGAATCAATATGCGTATCATATTGAGGCAAAGAAGGGTGCTTTGGATTATATAAAGAAGTGTGCTTCAGAAAATAAAAAGATGGCTGTATTAACATCAAACACAAGGGCATTATCTGAAAAAGTATTAGATCGACTTGGTATGTTGGAATATATGGAGAATGTATATTCAGCAGATGAATTGAAGATGTCAAAAAGAGAAGTGGATATCTATGAGTATGTATTGAAAGATTTAAATACAACTGCAGAAAGTGCGATTGTATTTGAGGATTCGATGTATGCGATCAATACAGCTCGATCATTAAATATTGAGTGTATTGGTTTAGTAAATCCAAACAATCAAAAGGTGTTTGAAAAAAACCATGTAAAAACAATCGTTGATTTTACAGAATTGTGTTAAAATCATGATATGTCCCAGTAGCTCAGTTGGATAGAGCATTCGCCTCCTAAGAGTTTGGGATGAGTGGCCAAATTAGTGTTAAAATTGAATAGGAATTTGTCTCTGTAGCTCAGCTGGATAGAGCGTTCGCCTCCTAAGCAGGAGGTCATTTTCCTAAGCAAGAGGCAAAAACTTGTGGTATTATCTTTTATATATTTCGGTAGCTCAGCTGGATAGAGCATCCGCCTCCTAAGCGGAAGGTCGTGGGTCCGAATCCCATCCGGAATACCATTTTAGCCTTTATTTAAGCGGTTTTTCCGCTTTTTTATTTTTTTGTAATGACCTTTTATAGCATTCAGAATTTTCAGCTCAGATGGTAAAAATGATTAAAATTTCTCTGCATCAGATTCGTTCGGATGACCTGTTTCAATCCGAACTTTTTTACATCATTTTTAGGGTCATCTAATGGATTTCTAATGCTATCTAATAAAACCCTACGGCACTAGGCGCACCAGGCGATATGTCACGAATTCTAATATAGTGTTTAATCACCTCCCAAAGTAGCAATTAATAGCTGCAATAATTCGGGATCCTGCTTGATCTTTTCCAAGACCTGATCTATATCAATTTTCTTACTTGCCTGGGGAACTTCGACATAGTTTTCCATGTTTTGTTTATAGAAACTATCTTCAAACTTTTGCGCATTTACTCTTCGATCTTCATCTAAAATATGACTATATAAATCCATAACCATATCAGCTTGAGAATGGCCGGTGTCTCCTTGTGTTGCTTTTATATCTCCATTATTCAATTTTAATTTATAGGTTGTACTTGTATGACGTAAGGAATGAAATACAACATGGGGAAGTCTGGCTTCTTTTTCTAATTTTGATAAGCCTTTACGAATAACACTTCCATCACATGGAATACCGTTTGGCTGACATATCACAAGATTATAATTATGATATTTATCCCCGTAAGCTTCTTTGTATTTATTTTGTTCTTCTTTCCACTGTTTCAAAAAACAAGCCAATGTGTTTGGTAACCAGATTTTTCGAACACTACTATCTGTTTTAGGAGTTTTTAAAACCAGTCTTGTTGCGTTTTTTCTTTCTTCGAATTGTGGAAAGATGAATAGTACATCTTTGTTATTCAGTTTTTCCAGTGCATCTGTACGTGCTCTTTCTAACTGCTGCTTTATATAAATATGTGTATCGTTATTTGAAAAATCATCATCACTGATATGCACATTATCCCAAGTAAGACCGAGTACTTCTCCAATTCTTAAAGAACAGGCAAATGCAAGTTGAATGGCAATCGAAAGTTTTGGATCTTCACAAACTTCAAGAGCTTTGGCAATCTGATTAGCTGTCCATATTTCACGCTTTTCATATTCATGTTTGGGTGTGTCAACTTTTAAGAATGGATTATTTTGAATATATTCCCATTTAACAGCTACATTAAATGTGCAACGCAAAACTCTATGAATCTCTGCGATAACCCTGCTAGATACTTTTCCGGTTTTCATTGTATTTTCACTTTCTTTAAGATTTGCATAATATTGTTCAATCGTTATTGGACGAATTTCATCTAATTTATAGTGCCCTAGATACGGTGAAATATAAGCTTTAAATAATGCTGTATTCTTTTCCATAGTGGATATTGACCATTTGTTACATCCATAAAGATCTACATACGTTGGCCAAAACTCATTTAAAGTCGTTGTACTTGGTGCAATGAATGTTCGATCCGCTTGTTGAAGTTCAACTTCGGCTTTTCTCTTTCTAGCTTCTCTTAACGTCCTGAAAGATTCCCACTTTTGCTTTACTTTTCCATATTTATCTGTGTAATAGTAAATTACATTGTATTTATCCTTTCGTTTTTGTATCGATGCCATCTTATTCACCACTTTCAATTTCTAATAGTTTCATCAATAACTTTTTACGGATATTTTTGTCCTCACTAAGCTGTCTGACTAAATCTACCGCATCTTTTTTATCTTTATCAGGCAATTCTTTTTTCATTTGATTTGAAAATTCGGAGTTGATTTTCGCTGTTTTTTCTTTGGCAGTTAAACCAGAATAGCTAAAGGGAATATCATTGTGTTCATAATAATAAATATCCCTATAAGATCTTCCATCTGGTGCAACTTTCCCAGAAAAGAATTTCAATCCTGCTAGTGTATGTCTTGGAAGATCCAAAGCGCATGTTGTTTGATCTAAATGTTTAAGCAATAAACGATCATCATATGGACTGATTCCAAAAGTTGTAAACATCAATGCATCAGGACTTGTATCAAACTGGAATATGTCTTTAGAACGCTTTTTCCAGTTTTGTAACAATTCATACAGAGTACGTGGAATAGAATATATATTTTCTTTATCCACATAATGATGAACAACCTGGGTTTTAGATTTGATCTTTTTATCATGAACATATTTTTTGATTACGTAGGATTCAGGAAGGAAGAATAATTCTTTTTCATACATGCGTTCCATCATTTTATTTGTTCGAATATAGTACTTATCCTTTTCATGATAAAAATCTGACCATACTAGACCAAGTACATCCGTCACATTCATTCCGGTTGCAAATACGATTTGCATAATGACATATAGTTTTTCCTCTTTGCAGCCATCAAAAATCTGAAGCATGGTTTCATAAGTCCAATCTGCATATTTCTTTGGCCTTTTTTTAAAATCATTCGGATCTGAAATATGAATCTCATTAAATGGATTTTCATCCATGATTCCCATCTTAATTGCATGATCACACGTACTTATAAGCAATAGCTTACAGGCTCGAATCGTCTTTACAGACAATGTACTATTCTTTCCTATACTTTTGATTGTGCAGAGCTGGTTAATAATTGAATTTGCAAAGGCTGAATCAACATCTTTAACTTTAGTTGTTTCTACAAGGCTACGAAGATACACATCATAGTTTTTTTGAGCCTCGTGATATTTTTTTAAATGATCTCTGAAATATGGATCAGCAAGCCAATCTTCCATTACATCCACAAATAAACTATCTGGGGAAAACATACATGTCTCACCATCTAATAATTCTTTTCGTTTAGCTGCATCTTCATAGTTATCGAATAATTCCTTAATCATTTTTATTTCTTTTGCAGGTGTGACTACCTCGTAAGTTACTTGAAATTTCTTTCCCAATTTTAAAATCACAGCCATCCCTCATTCCTCCTTTATTGTTGACTGTCAAACCATTGATCAAAGGATTCCTTGTTAATACGAAGAATTTTTCCAACACGAATGACTTTGAATAATCCTTTTCTTGTTAAGTCATAGGCTGCTGTCCTTCCAATACCAAGTATTTGCATAATTTCAGCAACCGTATATGTTTTCTTTTCGCACATAACAGGTTTCATCTCTTTGTTCCTCCTTACTATAAAATCTTTGAAATTTAAATTCTCACCTACAAAATAAAAGGAAGCAGCTGGGAAAGGACTGCTTCCAAAAGGAAAGGGAACATAACCAAAGCTATTTTCTTTGGTTATGTAAACGTAAGTCTAGACTGATTTTAATTTTTCGATCAATTGATAGCATATCAACTCTACTAACTGTACCAATTTTCTTTAACAATCGATTTTTATCAATAACGCGAATCTGTTCACACATGACCATTGATTTGTATTTTAATCCAATACCATCTGGTAAAAGATGATGTGTTGGTAAATGATGCTTGGTATAAATCTTGGATGATAAACAAGCCACAATGGTTGTTGGACTATATTTATTACCACGATTGTTTTGAATAATCACAACAGGACGAACTTTTCCTTGTTCTGATCCGGATGCATCACTTAAATCTGCTAAATAAATTTCGCCTCTTTTTACTTTCATGCATATTCACTCCTTATGTAAAACCGGGAGCAAGTCCCGGTTGATGTTTAAAAATAAAATATTTATCGTGTTTTCTATTTATCACCTGATTACCCGAAAACAAAGGAATCCTATTAGACAAGATAGTTGCTAATTATCTTTCATTGGCATCGCACCAACCCATATCACGCTTGAGCCTGTCGCTAGAAGTATCATTATCTTATATATTGTCATGGCACAATCAGCAAAATTGTTTATCAATCTAAAGTATCATCGCTCGTTAAAAACATCATCGCGCAGTAGTGAAATAGCTCGAATATATAAGTGTTGTATCTAATAGTTGTTATGCTGTTTTCAAAGAGCCACTAGGAAGATAGGTATATCCCCCTTCACTAGATAGTCCTTGAAATCGCCAATTATTAGCCTCTCTTTTTACATTTTTTTGAGAATTTTTCGATTCTTTTATAAACTGCGTTGGTCGTCATATGTAAATCTTCAGCAATTTCCCGTACACAATACTTGTTTTTCAACATTACAATGATTTTCTGCATGACAGGATCACACTTTTTCAAACGCTTATAAACAACGGCATCGTTTACTCCATTTAGTACATCTTCCCATGTATATTCACTTATACAATCTTCAAAAGGTTCATTTAGAAAAAATTTTACTTCAGTTGGCGATTCATTACGGTGAAAACTGCGATTTTTGTTGAAATCAAAATCATCTAGTTCTCGAAGGTACTGAATCTTCCATTCAGGAAATCCTAATAACCGTAGTAAGTTTTCTTCTTTTTCTTTTTCTTCTAAATACTTTTTCTTTTCGTAACCATAGTTATACATTTAATTATTCCTCCTTTTGTGAAGGAGAAACAATTTCCCCTTCACTTGAAAGTCCACAAAAAAGGCTTTTTTTAGCCTTGAAAGGGATAAAAAAAACAGATCAACTGTCTGAAACAGAGATCTGTACCAATAAGTTGTATTTTTGATTCAATTCTCTTTTCATATTTGAAAAGAGTTTGGAGGAGACCGAATTCTTACCATTAACATTATTAGAACATGTGAAAGTTAGTTCATCAATAACTAAAACAAAATAAATATAAAATAAAAAAATATCACTAAATGGTGATATTTATGTTTCTATTTATACATAATTCCTTTATAATTGAAAATAAAGAAAGAGGTCTAATCATATGGAAATTAGTTATAATCGTTTGTTTAAATTATTAATTGATAAAGGTATGAAGAAAACTGAATTTGCAAAAATTGCAGGACTTACTCCTGGAACGTTAGCAAAACTTTCAAAGAATCAAACAGTTTCAATGGATTCTTTAATTAAAATGTGTAAAACATTAAATTGCACATTTGATGATATTGTAGAGATAGTTGGGGAAGAATAAAATGGCAAAGTATAGTGTTAATAATCATTCTGTTGAAAATATTATTTCTTGGATCAATAGTGGCGAAATTGCAATTCCAGAAATGCAAAGACCATTTGTTTGGGAAGCCAGTAAAGTAAGAGATTTGATGGATTCTTTATATAAAGGTTATCCAGTAGGTTACATAATAATATGGAAAAATCCAGACGTTAAATTAAAAGACGGTACTTTTAGTAATGGTAAAAAAATTGTTATTGATGGACAGCAACGAATTACAGCCCTAACTGCAGCAATCACTGGGCAAGAAGTAGTTAATCAGGAATATAAAAAAATTCCGATTAAAATTTCATTTAATCCATTTGATGAAAAATTTGAAGTTTGTAATCCAGCACTCGAAAAGGACAGTAAATATATCAATGATATATCTGAAGTTTTTAAACCTGATTTCAATTGTTTTAATTTTGCTATACAGTATGGCAACCAAAATGATTCAAATCCTTCTGATATTAACAATACACTTGTTAAGTTGAAAGGAATTTTAGGAAACAGTATAGGTGTTATTGAATTAAATCAAGAATTGGATATTGAAACAGTAACAGATATTTTTATTCGCATTAATTCAAAAGGAACAGTTCTATCTCAAGCTGATTTTGCAATGAGCAAAATATCTTCAAATGAAAAATATGGTGGAGATATTATTCGAAAAACAATTGATTACTTTTGTCATTTAAATCAGAGGCCTATGGATTTAGAAACAATAAAGTCTAATGATCAAGAATTTGCAAAATTGGATGAATTTAATAAAATTCAATGGATTACCGATAATACAGATGATATATATTCACCGACTTATACAGACATTTTACGTGTTGCATTTACTTCACAATTTCATAGAGGAAAATTATCAGATTTAGTGAATTTGTTATCTGGAAGAAATTTTGAAACACGTGATTATGAAGAAGAAATTGCAGAAAAATCTTACGATAGATTGCATGATGGCGTACTGAAATTTATTAATAAAACAAATTACGATCGTTACATGATGATTTTGAAATCAGCTGGTATTATTGATGCTTCTTTAATTAGATCTGATAATGCTTTAAATTTTGCATATGCACTATTCATCTTGCTTAGAGATAAAGGTGTACATCCTAACACTATAGAAACGGTAGTTAGAAAATGGCTTGTATTATCAATTCTTACAGGAAGATATTCTGGCTCTCCTGAATCCATGTTTGATTATGATATTAAGCGTTTTAATGCAAATGACCCAGAGGAATATTTGAAGAGTGTTGAACTTGGGCAATTATCAGATGCCTATTGGGAACATATACTACCTGAAAGATTAAACACTTCCGTTGCAAGTAGTCCATATTTTAAACTATATTTAATGGCTCAGGTGCATTCAGGTGATAAAGGCTTTTTATCTAGCCAAATTACTGTAGGCGCATTAATTTCTAACCGAGGAGACATTCATCATCTTTTCCCTAAAAAATATTTACAAAGAAATGGTCACAACTCTAGGTCTGAATACAATCAAATTGCAAATTATGCGATTACCCAATCTGAAATTAATATTCAAATAAAAGATGATGCACCAAATATTTATATGGCAAAAATTCTTGAACAAATAGAATCTAAAAAATCGGTTATTGGTGGAATACTAACTAAAGAACAATTGAATGAATCATTCAAACAAAACTGCATTCCAGAAGAATTTGTAAATTACGATGTTAACACTTATTATGAATTTTTAGCTAGAAGAAGATATCTAATGTCGCAAAAGATAAGAGATTATTATTTTAGTTTGTAGAATCCTTAATGTTAAAGCTTTGAGATTGGAGAGGATATTAAATGAGCAGTAATTTAGGATATGAAAGTGAAAAAACTTTAGAAGATAATTTAATAAAACAGTTATGTGCTGATGGCTATGAGTTTGTTGAAATTAACGATATTGATGATTTGCACTTGAATTTTAGAAAGCAAGTCAATAAACATAATACCTCAAGATTAAATGGTCATGAATTGTCTGATAAAGAATTTGAGCGATTATTAGTGAAAATTCAAGGGAAAGGTGTATACGGAAGTTCTAAAACCTTAAGAAGTCTTCAAGACATAACAATGGACGATGGAAGTACACAATACATAGAACTTTTTAACACTAAAAATAATGAATGGTGCAAAAACGAATTTCAGGTCACTCATCAGGTAACTATGGTTGGGAAGTATGAAAATAGATATGATGTTACTTTACTTATCAACGGGCTGCCACTTGTTCAAATAGAACTTAAACGAAGAGGTATTGATTTTAAAGAAGCCTTTAATCAAGTGATTCGTTATAAAAAACATTCATTAAATGATCTTTTTAGATATGTTCAGATATTTATTATCAGCAATGGGATTGATACTAAATATTTTGCAAACAGTGATAAAGAAATGGACTTCCAATACACTTTCTATTGGACAGACAAGAATAATAATCGTATAGATAATTTATATGATTTTGCATTAGATTTCCTACCTAAATGTCATATATCTAAAATGATTTCTAGATATATGGTTGTAGATGATACACAAAAAAATCTAATGGTTATGCGACCTTATCAATACTATGCAGTAGAAGAATTAATGAAACGAGCCTATGAAACAAATAACAATGCCTATGTATGGCATACAACCGGTTCTGGAAAAACATTAACATCTTTTAAATTAAGTCAGTTATTAAGCACAAACCGAGAAGTTGCTCAAGTGTTCTTTTTAGTAGATAGAAAAGATTTGGATAGTCAAACCATTGAAGAATTCAATCGCTTCCAGAAAGATACGGTTGATATGACTGATAGCACTGACACATTAATTGCTCAAATGAAAGATTCTTCAAAGAAGATTATTCTTACAACAATCCAAAAGATGTCTAACGCATGTAAAAATGATAAGTATCAGGATGTTATTGATCGCTTTGAAGGAAAAAAGGTTGTCTTTATCATAGATGAATGCCATAGATCCCAATTTGGTGAAATGCATAAAATGATAAAGAAAAAGTTTCCAAGAGCACAGTATTTTGGCTTTACTGGAACACCGCGTTTTGCAGAAAATGCCAGTCAGGATGGTAGAACTACAGCAGACATTTTTGAAAAATTAGTCCATCATTATTTGATTAAAAATGCAATTGCCGATGGAAACGTTTTGGGCTTTAATGTTGATTATGTTAGAACAATTAGTTCAACTGTAGATATTGAGGATGATGAAGAAGTTGAAGCTATTGATACTGAAGAAGTTTTAATGGATGATCAGCGTATTTCTAACATTGTTGATTATGTTTTAAAAATACATAATTCTAAAACTAACAATAGAAGATACAATGCTATATTTACTGTTCGTAGTATTCCAATGCTTATTAAGTATTATGATGAATTTAAAAAGCGTAATACTGATTTAAAAATAGCCGGAATCTTTACTTTTGGTGCAAATGAAGATGGAGAACTTGAAACAGAACATTCTCGTGATTCACTTGAAAGAATGATTAGAGATTATAATCAAATGTTTGATAACAATTATAGTACCAATACTTTCCCTGCATATTTTACAGATGTATCAAAAAAAGTAAAAAATACAGAGTTAGATATTTTATTAGTTGTTAATATGTTCTTAACCGGATTTGATGCAAAAAGATTGAATACTTTATATGTTGATAAAAGATTAAAACATCATGATCTAATCCAGGCATTTTCAAGAACAAATCGTATCGAAACAGCTAATAAGCCATATGGAAACATTGTATGTTTTCAAACAAACAAAAAGGCAGTTGACGATGCGGTTAAGTTGTTCTCATTGACAGATAATGCTGATGAAGTATTAATGAAACCATATGAATATTATAGAGATGAATTTAGAAAAGCTGTTGAAGAACTATTAAAACATACTCCTTCTCCAGAAGAAGCAGAACATGGTGGAGACGAACAGGAAGAATATAAATTTGTGTTATTATTCCGTGAATTAGTTCGCTTAATGGTTAAATTAAAAACATTTGACGAGTTCGAATTTACTGAAGATGAACTTGGAATGTCAAATCAATTATATGAAGATTTTGTAAGTAAATATAAAAAAATCTATCGAGATATCCGACCAGATCAGCAAAAAGCATCTATTCTTTCTGACGTAAGTTTCGACATTGAACTTCTTAGAAATGATAAAATCAACGTTCATTATATCTTAGAGCTAATTAAAAATGCTGTAAGTGAACCATCTAGAGAAAAACGTCGTAAAACTTTAGATGAAATTGAAAAGATGATTGAATCTGCAACTGATCCAGAGCTATACATGAAATCAGATTTGATTCATGGATTTATTGATAGTATCGCAAGTGAGATGGATCCTGATGCTGATTTTGAATATGAATATAATCAATATATGGAAGAGCAACGTACCAATGAAATAAGAGAAGTTGCTGCAAAATATCAAATACCAGAACCTAAAATTAATAGATTAATTGGTGATTACGAGTTTGGTGGATTTGTAGATAAAAATGACATTAAAACTGATCTTACAAAAGACGTAATCAAACGAGAAAAAGAAGAAAATAACTTTTCTTCTAGTATGAGAGCTAAAAATTCTATAACAAATACAATCACTCAATTTATAAAAGATGTTGTCATCAAATATATGTAAAGTGCAATTTATTTATATTGCACTTTTTCTATTGACTTTTTATCTCTCTTGAATTATGCTATTTATGTAAGTTGCAAAGGAGGTAAAACGATGAGTACAAAACTTTCCGATTTGTCAGAAATTAGTTTAGGTACCATTCTTACAAGAGTAAAGCCAAAATCTGAACTTCAATCATTTAAACAAATATCAACAATTAGTATGCAGGAATTAAGTTATATTTGTGGAAAGGATGATTCTTCATTTGATGAAATCATTTCCAAAATTGACATAGAAAAAGTTGATAAATGTTTACTAACAAAAGAAAATGATATTGTAATTGGTTTATCTTCGCAGATGGCTATGGTAATAACAAAAGAGCGCGCAAATAGTTTATTACTTTCTAATTTTTGTCTAGTTCGAGTCAATGATACAAATCTCTTGGATCCTTATTACTTTGCTTGGCTATTTAATGAAAATTCAATAATGAAGCATCAACTTACAAGTAGTACGCAAGGACAATCATACGTAAAAATGATAACCCTTGATGTTATAAGAGATTTAGAATTGGATTTACCACCAATAAACAAACAAATCCTTATTGGTAAAATCTATTATCAATCAATTCGAAAAAATCGTTATGAACGAAGATTAATTGAATTGAAACAACTATTATTAAATAAAAAACTTGAAAATATACTTTAGGAGGACATTATGGAAACACAAGAAATTCAAGCTAAACAGCAAGCAGAATTACACACTCAATTATGGGCAATGGCAAATGATTTACGAGGAAGCATGGATGCTTCAGAATTTAAAAATTACATTTTAGGATTAATCTTCTATCGTTATCTATCAGATAAACTTTCAAATTTTGTAGATGAAGAATTAGAAGACGACGATATTTCTTATGCTGATGCATGGAAAGATGAAGATTTTAAACAGGATATTATTGATGCATTGGTAGATGATGAAGGTGGATTAGGATATGTAATTGAACCAGCTAATCTCTGGTCAACATTAATTGATAAAATCAATGTAAAACAATTTGATATTTCTATGTTAGCAAAGGCAGTCAATGATTTAACTGAATCAACAATAGGATTAGGTTCTCAAAGAGATTTTGAAAACTTATTCGATGACATGGATTTAAATGCCTCAAAATTAGGGAAAAGTGAAGCAGACAGAAGTGCGCTTATTGCGAAAGTAATGTTAAAAATTGATGACATTAATTTCCATTATGAAGATGCTGAAATTGATGTTTTAGGTGATGCATATGAATATTTAATTGGTCAATTTGCTGCATCTGCCGGAAAAAAAGCAGGAGAGTTCTATACTCCACAGCAAGTATCAAAATTATTAGCAAAATTAGTAACTGTTGGGAAGTCAAAATTAAAAAATGTATATGACCCTACTTGTGGATCAGGATCATTATTGTTACGTGTTGCCAAAGAAACAGATGTTGTATCTTTCTATGGGCAAGAAAAAGTATCAACAACATACAACTTAGCGCGTATGAACATGTTATTACACGGCGTTCCATTTAATCACTTTGATATTGAAAACAATGATACACTTGAACATCCAAATGAAGAACATATGAAAATGAGATTTGATGCAGTAGTAGCTAATCCGCCTTACAGTGCTAAATGGTCTGCAGATCCTAAATTTTTAGATGATGAAAGATTCAGTGCATATGGAAAGTTAGCACCAAAGTCAAAAGCAGACTATGCATTCGTACAACATATGCTGTATTTATTAGATGATGCAGGAACAATGGCTGTTGTATTACCACATGGTGTTTTATTTAGAGGCGCTGCAGAAGGAGTTATCAGACAATATTTGATCAAAGAAAAGAACTGGTTAGATGCAGTTATTGGGTTACCAGCAAACTTATTCTTTGGTACATCAATTCCTACATGTGTACTTGTATTTAAAAAATGTAAAACACATGATGATATCTTCTTTATTGATGCTTCAAAAGAATTTGAATCAGGTAAAAATCAAAATAGATTAACTGATGCAAATATTCAAAAAATCATGGATACATATTTAGCACGCAAAGATGTTGATAAATATGCTCATTGTGCATCTTTAGAAGAAATTGCTGAGAATGATTATAACTTAAATATCCCTCGTTATGTAGATACATTTGAAGAGGAAGAAGAAATCGATATTCATGCTGTTATGAAAGAAATCAAAGATCTTGAAGCTAAGCGTGATGAGCTAGATAAAGAAATTGATGTATATTTAAAAGAACTTGGACTTTTGGAGGATTAATGCTATGGATAAGAAAAATAAAAACTCAAATGTTCCTAATTTGAGATTCAGAGAATTTTCATTTCCATGGCATCAAACATCTATAAAAGATTTACTATCATTTCAAAATGGAATAAATGGTGCCCCTGAACAGTACGGGAAAGGTATAAAATATATTTCTGTTGGTGATATATTAAATAATGATTATATTACTTATGATAAAATTGTTGGTTCAATTGATATTAGTCAAGAAACTTTAAAAAATTATTCTGTTACATATGGTGATATTTTATTTCAAAGAAGTAGCGAAATTAAAGATGATATAGGTAGAACTAATGTATATCTTGATAAAGATAACACTGCTACTTTTGGAGGATTTGTAATTAGAGGAAAAAAAATTGGTGATTACAATCCATCTTTCTTTAGTTTTTTATTAAAGTCACCGTCATCAAGAAAATCTATTGTTAGATTAGGAGCTGGTGCACAACATTATAATATTGGTCAAGAAAATATAAAAACTCTTAGCTTTTATTTTCCAAATGAAATAGAACAAGTAAAAATAGCAAATTTACTTTCAAAAATAGATGAAAGAATCCAAACTCAAAGTAAAATCATTAACGATTATAAAATGTTAAAAAAATCAATTGTAGAAAGAATTATTTCGACTACTGATATATCTTGGAATAGATACTCCTTTAAAGATATATTTAGAGAGAGAAAAGAATTTCATGTAAAAGACGGTACAATTATTCATGCAACTCTTAGTAAAGAAGGAATTCATCCAAAAACAGATAGGTATGATCGAGATTTTTTGGTAAAAGATGAAGATAAAAAATATAAAGTTAGTTATCTAAATGATATATGTTATAATCCAGCAAATTTAAAGTTTGGCGTTATAACACGAAATGATTATGGTAAATGCATTGTATCTCCAATATATGTTACTTACATGGTTAATCCAGGATTTAATCCTAAATTTATTGAATTATTCGTTACACGAACAGCTTTCTTAAAAGAAATAAGAAGATATGAACAAGGAACAGTTTATGAAAGAATGGCTGTTTCTTCTGATGATTTTCTAACTTTTGAAACAAAATTACCAAATGTTGAAGTGCAAAACGATATTGTAGATAATATTGATATGCTTGATAAAAAAATAACTCAAGAACAGGAATATCTTGAGTTATTAGATAAACAAAAAGATTATCTACTATCCAATATGTTTATATAAACATATTATTCAAAAGAAATTGCTTTTGTTTGATTAAAGCCTCACGGTAATCACTTTCTAGTTTGATTTTATAATTTAGCATATCAATTTTATTTGATATGCTTTTTTGAGTTTCAATACAAGGTAATTCTATATCCATACTCAGCATTCCTTCAAACGTTAAACATTGTCTTACACTACCTTCTAATTTCTTATTCAACTGTCTTTTAAAACTAAAAGAAGATAAGAACATGTCGAAATAAGTATATGTTATTTTTTTCTCATTTATTTTGAAACAAGAATACATAGGACTGATTATTCCTTTATCATAATTTATTAATCTAGCAATTGATCCAACGTTTATTCGTGCTGGGTTATAAGCATAATCACCTTTATTTACTATTTTGTAATTAGATGTATCATCGCTGGCTACTTCTCTGTCTTCAAATTGTTCTGACTGTTTAATAAATCCTAGTTTATTGCTAACAGATAATACTGTATCTATTTGTTTATTTTTGTTTTTAATATTTATTTCAGTTAAGATGGTACTAAGTTTAACTTTTGGATTATCCATAGTAAAAAATCGGTGTATAAGCGAATTCTTTAGTATAACGTATTCTTCAATGATTTTAATTTGAGTTTCAATTAATTCATCAATTTTAGTTAGTAAATTTGTAATATCATTTTGCTCAGGTAGTGTTGGGATATGAAAATAAACATTTTCTAATTTATCTAAATTTAAATTTTCTTGTGCACCTCCAACAGATAATCTCTTCAACTGTGTTTTATAAAAATCAAAATAGTACTTGATAAAAATATTATTGGTAATTTTTTCATTTGATATCCATCCAATAACACTATCTGGAAAACACGCATTTAATCCTAATATTGCGGTTTCGGCTATATTAGCTGCTATAGTAATACATAATGTTCCTTTCGACCATAATTTACTTTGAGATAAGCCATAATTTGAATAGGTTCTTTCGTATTCTTTGATATATAAGTTTGCTTTTTTTATATCTCCCGTTTGTATAAAAGGATAAGCACCTCCATATAATTTTTCATCATCACGAGGGCGGTGTTTAGATTTTCCTCTTTGCATTTGACCTAGTTCAATTGTCCGATATTTTTGCCAATTTTCAGTATAACCATTGAATCTCAAATTAGGAACCATTAATAAAAATCATCCTTTATCTTATGCGTAAAGGATGATTTTTTACATAACTGACCATAAGATTCACTATTGAGCAAAAATAGGAAAAGCAGCATTCAAAGCATTCGTAATTTGTTTACGGGTCATTGGATAAGATTTAGAAATATATTTAGCTACTTTATCCATCATCTACTTCCCTGTATTTCTATGATTGAATCTGTATTCCTGTTCTCCAAAAAATAATGACAAATCTGTCTTTCGTACACCATGGTAAATGCCAATGATATTGTTCTTGATGTCTCCAACAATAGTAATCAGCCAATAAAGTCTATGACCATTCTTAGAATAATCTATCTTCTCATTTACTACTGTGATTCTATCTTTCATGATATTGAATGTTGGTTTACCATCTGTGTTTAATGTTCTGTCTTTTGATAGAACAAGTGACTGTGACAGAAAGGCATTTGTAGTTTCACTGTCATCTTTTGGTACTGCTCTCAATTTGTTGAACTGTGGATAGTTACTGTTTCTGCTTGCTGACAGAGCTATGAAAAAAGGCTGTTGTTCCGTACAACAGCCTAAAAAACTTCATTTTTTAAAAATATAAATCTTATTATCTTCTTGATAAAAAAGTTCATTATTTCTCATTTTTAACAATATAACAATAAAAAAATATATATCACTTACCGACATTGCTAAGCTTGAAAAACCGAAAAAAATAAGAAAAGTCATAAGAATCAATTTTTTTATAATGAATGATAAAAAAATAGGAATAATTGCCAAGACAAGCGTCGGAGATATTAACATTATTAGAGTTCTACGCTTACTCATCTTCGCATCACTTTCAACAGACATTATCGGTTGTAAGTTCTTCATTTTGAATATTATTTTTTTTCTACTTTTTTTCGGATATGATAGCAAATGTATATATTCATGTACAATACTAAAAGGAAAAGCAGAAACAAGCACAGCTCCAAATGCAGAAAAAAACAAACCTATATCATTAATATAAAATCTTTTAATCTTTAAAAAAAATACCAATAGTAGCAATATACATAACTCAATGATCAACATACTAATATTTTCTGTTTTTTTGTTTATTTTAAGTATTTTAAAATTTTTATTATCATAAAACTTTTCTGCCATACACATAAATCCTCTCTACTCATCTATACGAACTTGGAGCAGCGATTCGAATAAACGCTGGAATGCATCCAGTTAACTAGCACTGCTCTGGACAAGTAGTAAAATATGAAAAAGACACTAATGATACTAAAACAGTCGAAATGATAATGTTAGAAATAGAACATCTAGGTTCTGGATTTCCATCATTACCACCAACAATTGATAATTCATTCAATTCTTCAACACTAACTTTCTCTTTTGTATTCTTTTCCATGATTTTTTCCTTGTTTTCATCATGAACGTATTCCCTAGTACTATTCTACAATTCTATGAGTATTTAATCTATCTAAAGACATAAATTTTGTCGTAATTTCGCAGATTTGTAAACATTCACACTTTTTATTCCGATTACATGTGTAAAATGTATTTTTTTTGCAGATTGCGACCAAATCACTTGTTGACAGATTAATCATAGAATAAAAAAACAAACATTATTATATATAAGGGATAACTCAAGACTTCTCGAATGAGAAAACATTATTCTGAACAAGACTGGTACATAATGTTCACAGCTGAGATGAATATAACGGATGGGCAAGCCCATCCAATACGGAGAAATAAGTCCAGTTGATGCGGTGACGAAGTCCATTGAATCCGTTGTATAAGTCCACACCTATATTTTAGATATAAACTATCATCCTCCTGTTGTAAGATAAAAACAGGTAAGTAAGTATACTTATCTAGTCTTGCGATTAGGAGGTGTTTTTTTATGCGAGATGTTAAAAAAGTTTTGGAAATGAGATCACAAAACTATAGTCAGCGACAGATTTCTGTATCTCTTAAAATTTCAAGAGATACAATAATAAAAATTTTTAATGTAGCTGATGACAAAAAAGTGTGTTGGTCATCTGTTAAAGATCTCAGTGAATCAGATGTCCAAAATTTATTATTTGAACAGGAGATGAAAATCAATTTATCCATTAAGCAACCTGATTTTGATTACATTCATAAGGAACTGTTAAAGCCAGGAACCACAAACTGCTATGGGAAGAATATGTTGATGATTGTCGGTCAATCAAGAGTCCATTT
>OGQG01001123.1_pt1 | contig 22099 bp, 11 predicted proteins | sample 1553201 | NCBI WGS metagenome assembly OGQG01 (sample SAMEA2579925, study PRJEB22360) | human gut metagenome | biome: human gut; feature: human-associated habitat; material: faeces | place: Denmark | collected 2008/2010
AGCGAACCGAACAGGAAACGCAGCGTGTCAGGAGATTGTTTTCGAATCATCATGGTGTACTATTTTTTACAAAACTATTTTATGGCGTTCGTCTGCACATTTACAAACCTTCTGCACAGATCATTTGCACATGCATAAATCTTCCATGTACGCTTAGTCGCGTAAGAGGCTGCGTACCATCTCTGCGGTAAACACAACTTCGGAAACACGGTTAACTTCGATCTGATACAGTGCATTTGCTGCGATATGTTCGGCGGCCTGTTCCAGATCACGGATTCCGGAGGTGTTGGAGAACAGTTCAATTACAGCATCCAGTGCTTCGTCTGTCATCTTGCACTCATTCTCTTTGAGGCTCATACGTTTGAGAATCTTCGGCAGTGCAAATTTGGAGAAGATGATCTTTTTCTCATCCGGTGTGTAATCCGGGATGTCGATCACGGCAAAACGTGACATCAGAGGTGCACTGATCTGCTCTTTGTTGTTGGCTGTGGCGATAGGATAAACGCCGGTCGTTGGAATCATACATTCCATATAGTTATCGGTAAAGCCGAGGTTGTCAAGCAAGGTCAGAAGCACGTCTGCCGGATTGCCGTTTCCCTTGCCGGAGGCTGCCTTATCCAGCTCGTTGATGATGAAGACCAGATTGGACTCTCCGGATACTGAGAAAGCCTCCATAATGATTCCGGGTTTTGCGTTTGCATAGACGCGGGAGCTTCCGGTCAGCTGTTCCGGATCGTTGATGGAGCTCATGTCAAGCGTAGTCCAAGGAAGACGCAGGATACGTGCAACGGCATAGGCAATCTGAGATTTACCGGTTCCGGCAGGGCCGACCAGCAGCAGACCATATGCCGGCAGGGTATGCGTGCGGTTGATCTGGATGATTGTCTCCATAATACGCTGTTTGACGCGTTCCATACCGTAAAGTTCTTCATCGAGAATACGGCGTGCAGCAACCGGATCGATGGCTTCGAAGTAATTGCTCTTCCACTGAATGTTCATCATGATGGAGAGGGCACGCTGGGCATGGCGGCGTTCTTCAGGGGAAACTTCATGGGAACGTGCAACGGCAAGGTTGCGTCTTGCCCACAGGCGGATATTATCCGGCAGGGTGCGGCCGGCACAGGTCATAAAGTCTGTGATGCTCTGAAGGCTGGTCAGCTTCATCTCATCGCCGACTTCCTCCAGATCTTCGTCTTCACATTCTTCCAGAAGCGGAGCGTTGCTTGCAAGCAGACGTTCAATCATGAACTGAAGGAAACCATCTTCGGCAGAAAGCTTGGTGCCGCCGCCGAAAGCAGTCTCGCGGATACGGTAAACCATATAGCCGCCCTCCCGGTTTTCACCGGATAAACGAACCGGAATGTGATTTTCGCCGAGCCAGCGGAGCAGGCTTACAAAGCGGGCATCCACTTTTTTGATATCAGCGATTACAGTAGAACCATCCTCTTCTTTAAATTCAAAAGCGGTACGCTTGTTCTGATTGGTAAACGTTCCGCAGGAGTGATGTTTTCGGGCTTTTTTGCTGTTGTCAAGGACAAGAAGCGGTTTGTCTGCGGAAGAAACGTTCTCGTCCGAAGCAAAGGTGGTATACGTACATTCCGGAACAACATCCGGTTCCGGGATATTATTGAAATCAAATACAGGCATAAAAAAACTCCTTTAATCATTAGTGTCAGAAAGAAAAAGCGATGTTTCTGCAAAATCTTCTGTATGTCAAGTGTATCATGGATTGCAGGCCGGCTCAATAGCATTTTCACATCAATTTCACCGGGAGAAAATCTGCCGTCATACACCGGGAGAAAATCCGCCGTCATCTCTTGACAAATCTGTCCGCCTCCGCTATGATTAACGAGTATAAAGACGAGGAAGAAGAGGAGTACATGCACAGCTCTTTCAGAGAGGGTTTTTCGCAGGCTGAAAGGAAACCCAAGGATGCGTGGATGGAAGGTAGCTTTGGAGTTGGAGGGCTGAATGTGTTCTGTGACAGAAGTATGAGGATGGAGATCCATCCGAAGGGAGCAGGACAGTAGGCTTTCACGTAACCCGACGTTACAGGGAAATGAGGCATACATAAATAAAATGTGATGATTATAGCAGAATGAGCAAAGAAAAGTGATCAGATTTTTGATGTGTGTGAAAAAGGTGGTACCGCGTAAATGACGCCCTTTGCATGATCTTCTTTTAAAAGAGTGATTGTGTGAGGGCTTTTTTATTTGATACCAGGGGACAAAGGTCAAAATGTCGTTCTTGTTTGCAAGATAGGACATTTGAACTTGGAACCCGCTAAACGTGAGCAAGTAGCAAAGCGGATTGCGAATATCCGCTTGACAAAAGTAAGAATAACAGCAGGAGGACAACATGAGCAAAGAATTAGCAAAGACTTATGATCCGAAGGGAATCGAGGATCGTATTTATCAGAACTGGCTGGATAAGAAATATTTCCATGCGGAAGTCGACCGCAGCAAGAAACCGTTTACGATCGTTATGCCGCCGCCAAACGTAACCGGTCAGCTGCATATGGGACATGCACTGGACAACACGATGCAGGATATCCTGATCCGCTATAAGAGAATGCAGGGCTATAATGCACTGTGGCAGCCGGGAACCGACCACGCGGCGATCGCTACGGAAGTAAAGGTCATCCAGAAACTCAAAGAGCAGGGCATTGATAAAAACGATATCGGACGTGAAGAATTCTTAAAACACGCCTGGGAGTGGAAAGAGGAGTACGGGGGACGCATCGTAAATCAGCTGAAAAAACTGGGTTCTTCTGCTGACTGGGACAGAGAACGTTTCACAATGGATGAGGGATGTTCCAAAGCAGTTGAAGAAGTTTTCGTAAAATTATATAACAAAGGTTATATCTACAAAGGTTCCAGGATCATCAACTGGTGTCCGGTATGTAAAACTTCCATTTCAGATGCAGAGGTAGAACATGTAGATCAGGACGGATTCTTCTGGCATATCAATTACCCGATCGTCGGAGAAGAAGGACGTTTTGTGGAGATCGCGACCACTCGTCCGGAGACACTGCTTGGAGATACGGCCGTTGCCGTAAACCCGGAAGATGAAAGATACCAGGATCTGATTGGCAAGATGCTGAAGCTGCCGCTGACAGATCGTGAGATCCCGGTGATCGCGGATTCTTACGTAGATAAAGAATTTGGAACCGGATGCGTAAAGATCACACCGGCACACGACCCGAACGACTTTGAGGTTGGCAAGAGACATAATCTGCCGGAGATCAATATCATGAATGACGATGCGACGATTAACGAACTGGGCGGCAAATATGCAGGCATGGATCGTTATGAGGCAAGAAAAGCCATGGTAGCAGACCTGGATGCACTGGGACTTCTGGTAAAAGTTGTTCCGCATACACACAGCGTCGGCACACACGACCGCTGTAAGACAACCGTTGAGCCGATGATCAAACCGCAGTGGTTTGTAAAGATGCAGGAGATGGCGAAACCGGCGATCGAAGCTCTGAAAAAGAACGAGCTGAATTTTGTGCCGGATCGTTTTGACAAGATCTATCTGCACTGGCTGGAGAACATCCGTGACTGGTGTATTTCCAGACAGCTCTGGTGGGGACACCGTATCCCGGCATATTACTGTGACGAGTGCGGCGAAGTGGTCGTTGCAAAAGAAATGCCGAAGGTCTGCCCGAAATGCGGATGCACACACTTTAAACAGGATGAAGACACACTGGATACCTGGTTCTCTTCCGCACTGTGGCCGTTCTCCACACTTGGCTGGCCGGATAAGACCGAAGATTTTGATTACTTCTATCCGACCGATGTGCTGGTAACCGGATATGACATCATTTTCTTCTGGGTGATCCGTATGGTATTTTCTGCGATCGAGCAGACCGGAAAAGTGCCGTTCCATCATGTACTGATCCATGGTCTGGTGCGTGATTCCCAGGGAAGAAAGATGAGTAAATCTTTAGGAAACGGTATTGATCCGCTGGAAATCATTGACCAGTACGGAGCAGATGCCCTGCGTCTGACACTGATCACCGGAAATGCTCCAGGAAATGACATGCGTTTCTACATGGAGCGTGTGGAGGCAAGCCGTAACTTCGCAAACAAGGTATGGAATGCATCCAGATTTATCATGATGAACCTTGAAAAAGCAGAAGTTCCGGGTGAAATGCCGAAAGATCAGCTGACGGCAGCCGATAAATGGATCCTCTCCAAAGTCAATACATTGGCAAAAGAAGTAACCGAGAACATGGATAAATATGAACTGGGTATTGCCGTTCAGAAAGTGTATGATTTTATCTGGGAAGAATTCTGCGACTGGTACATCGAGATGGTAAAACCGCGTCTGTACAATGACGGGGATACCACAAAATCAGCAGCACTTTGGACACTGAAGACGGTTCTGGTAAATGCTCTGAAACTGCTGCATCCGTATATGCCGTTTATCACAGAAGAGATCTTCTGCACGCTGCAGTCCGAGGAAGAATCCATCATGATCTCCAGATGGCCGGAGTTCACCGAAGAGTGGCATTTTGCAGAGGATGAGGCAGCCGTTGAGATGATCAAAGAGGCAGTCCGCGGCATCCGAAACGTGCGTACAGGCATGAACGTACCGCCAAGCAAGAAAGCAAAAGTATTTGTCGTATCCGAAAGCGAGAATGTGAGAAATACGTTCGAAAACGGAAAAGTATTCTTTGCAACCCTTGGAAGTGCAAGCGAAGTGACGGTTCAGGCAGACCGCAGCGGCATCGACGAAGATGCAGTATCTGCCGTGCTTCCGGAGGCAGTCATCTATATGCCGTTTGCAGAACTGGTTGACATCGACAAAGAGATCGAGCGTCTGCAAAAAGAAGAACAGCGTCTGACAAAAGAGCTGGCACGTGTCAACGGCATGCTGAGCAATGAGCGTTTCATGAGCAAGGCACCGGAGAGCAAAGTTGCAGAGGAACGTGCAAAATTAGAGAAATACAGCCAGATGATGGATCAGGTAAAAGAAAGACTGACTCATCTTCAGGCAAGATAGGAAACAGGATGCCTCCGGCATTCTTACTGTGAAAAAAGTGGTTCTGTACTTTGTGCGGGACCACTTTGCAGCATCAGGCAAAACAGGACACAGGAAGGGAAATGCTTATGTCATTGCAGTTGATCTACGGTCCATCCGGCAGTGGAAAATCGTATACACTTTATAAAAAAATCATAGAGCAGTCCATACGGGAGCCGGACCGGGAGTTTATCGTGATCGTTCCGGAGCAGTTTACCATGCAGACACAGCGGGAACTCGTAGAACTGCATCCAAACAGGGGAATTTTAAATATTGATGTGCAGAGCTTTTTGCGTCTGGCATGGAGGATCTTTGAGGAAGTCGGGGTGGATACACACACCGTTCTGGAGGACACCGGAAAGAATCTGCTGCTGCGGCGTGTGGCATCCCGTCAGAAAAATGATCTGACGGTGCTTGGACGAAATTTTCGCAAGCCCGGCTATATTTCGCAGGTCAAATCCATCATTTCTGAGCTGAAGCAGTATGATGTTTCACTGGAAGAACTGGATGAGCAGCTGCGTTCGGGAAAAAAAGATGCATTATCTTATAAATTACAGGATATTCGAAACCTGTATGAGGGATTTCAGGAAGAACTTCAGGGAAAGTACATTACTTCGGAAGAGATCCTGGAAGAGCTCTGTTATGTCGTAAAAAAATCTGAAATTTTAAAAGGCTGTGTGGTCGCCCTGGATGGATTTACCGGATTTACGCCGATTCAGAACAAGCTGCTGAGGGAACTGATGCAGACGGCGGAGAAAATCTATGTCACGGTGACGTTGGATGCCTGGGAAGATCCGATGAAAAAGGTTTCTATGCATAAACTCTCTTATCTGAGCAAAAAGACGATACAGCAGCTGGCCGGGGCGGCAAAAGAATGTGGCTGTATGCTGGAAAAGCCGGAAGTGCTCGGAAAAGAAGGAAGCATCCGTTTCAGAAGTGCACCGGCACTTCGCTTTCTGGAGAGACATCTGTTCCGACCGGGCAATCAGATTTATGAAGCCCAAGATTCACAGAAGCTGGAGCGGGAGCTGTCTTTGCATGTGGCAAGAGATGCGAAAGCAGAGGCAGAATTTGCGGCACGGACGATCTGGCATCTGGTGCGTGAAGAGAATCTGCGTTACCGGGATATTGCCGTGATCACCGGGGATATGGAATCATTTGGTGACCATATGAAAAAGGAATTGCAGCAGAAAGGCATTCCGTGTTTTATCGACCGCACCAGGAAGCTCCTCTTAAATCCGCTGGTTGAATTTCTGCGGGCGGCCCTTCAGATCGCAGCCAAAAGCTTTCGCTATGAGAGTATGTTCCGTTATCTGCGAACCGGGCTTGCGGGGCTAAAAAAGGATGAGATCGACCGGCTGGAAAACTATGTGCTGGCAAATGGAATCAACAGCCGCAGACGCTGGGAAGAGCCGTGGGATGAACAGGAAGAACCGTTCAAAGAGAAGATCCTGCCGCCGCTGCTTGCCTTTGTGGATCAGGTCAGAGAAAAGGACGGGACGGTGCGTCAGAAAACAGAAGCACTTTATGATCTGATGGTGCATTATGGTATTGAGCAGAAAATGCAGGATTACCGGGAAAAATTTGAGCAGGAAGAGGCTTATGACCTTGCAAGAGAATACGAGCAGATCTACGGCATAGTGATCGAGCTGTTTGACAAACTGGTGGAGCTGCTTGGTGATGAGCCGATGAGCCTTCAGGAATATACCGAAATCCTCGATGCTGGATTTGAGGAGGCCAAGGTTGGCATGATCCCTCCGACGATGGACTGTGTGCTGGTCGGCGATATCGAGCGTACCAGGTTAAAGGACATCAAAGTACTGTTTTTTCTGGGGCTGAATGACGGCTGGGTGCCGAAAAAAGAAGAAAAAACCAGTATTCTCTCCGATATGGACCGGGAAACCTTATCCGAGCTTGGCATGGAACTGGCACCGACGGCAAGAGAAAACAGTTATATCCAGAAGTTTTATCTGTATCTGAATCTGACAAAACCATCGGCAAAGCTTTATCTTTCTTACGGAAGGATGGGGCTGGACGGACGAGTGCTGCGTCCTTCCTATGTGGTCGGAAGTATTTTAAGGATGTTTCCGCAGCTGACGCTTCAGGATGAAGATCTGATTGAAGATCCGCTTGCAAGGATCACAACGGCAGAGAGCGGGATTGTGCATCTGGCGGACGGACTGAGAAAAGCGGCACTTGGAAGCGTGGAGAAGACGGCGGCCAGTCTGTTTGGATGGTACGAAGGACAGGAAAAATATCAGGATCTGGCGAAAAAGCTGCTGGATGCGGCCTTTCTGCATGGAAAGACGGAGCCGATGTCAAAGACGACGGCAAAACGGCTTTACGGACAGACGCTGGTCAACAGTGTCAGCCGGCTGGAGAAATTTTCGGCGTGCTCCTATGCACATTTTCTGAATTATGGTCTTCGGGTATCGCAAAGAGATCTGTTTGTATTCCAGCCGGTGGATATGGGGAATATTTTCCATAAGGTGCTGGAGTCTTACGCACGAAAAGTGGAGGCGAGCGAATATACCTGGTTTAACATTCCGGAGAAAGAACAGAAACGTCTGGCGGCGGAGACGGTAGAAGAGGTTTCCGAAGCTTATGCATCAACCCTTCTGCATTCCAGTGCCAGAAATGAATATGTGATCCGCCGCATGAAGCGGATCATGGAACGCACGATCTGGGCACTGACCAGGCAGGTGCGTGCCGGAAACTTTATTCCGTCCAATTTTGAAGTGCCGTTTTTAAGTTCTTCGGACTTGAAGGCGGTGAATATCGCACTTTCGGACGAAGAGACGATGCGGCTGAAAGGGCGGATCGACCGCATTGATCTGTACGAAACGGAGGATGAAGTTCTGGTAAAAGTCGTAGATTATAAATCAGGAAATAAAGTGTTTGATCTACAGGAATTTTATTACGGACTGCAGATGCAGCTTGTCGTTTATCTGAATGCGGCACTGGAGATGGAACAACGCATTCATCCGGATAAAAAAATAAAACCGGCAGGCATCTTCTATTATGCAATGAAAGATCCGATCGTGGATCAGAAGCATGGGGAGAGCGAAGAAGAGCTGGAAAAACGGATTTTGAAAGAGCTGCGTCCAAATGGTCTTGTCAATGCAGAAAGTGAAGTGGTAGAAGCACTTGACCACAGTCTGGAGAAAACATCCGAGGTCATTCCGGTTGCCAGAAACAAAGACGGCAGCTATTCTCGCTATGCGAGCGTGGCATCCGAAGAGCAGTTTTTGACACTTTCGAAATTTGTGGAAGAGAAGATGCGGGCGATCGGATGTGCGATCCTTGAGGGAGATGTAAAGATCAATCCTTATGAAAAGAAAGGAAAAACAGCCTGCGATTACTGTGAATTTAAAGATATCTGCGGTTTTGACCGGAAAATACCGGGCATGCATTACCGGAGGCTGAAAGAACTGGATTCGGATGATATCTGGGAATTTTTGCGAGAAGGAGGGGATTTTTGATGGGAAATCTGTGGACAGAAGAACAGAAGCAGGTCATCTGGCTTCGAAACCGGAATATTCTGGTCTCGGCGGCGGCAGGTTCCGGAAAGACAGCCGTTCTGGTAGAGCGTATTTTGCAGAAGATCACGGACAGGGAACATCCGGTGGATATTGACCGTCTGCTGATCGTGACGTTTACAAGAGCTGCGGCGGCAGAGATGCGTGAGCGGATCGGACTGGAAATCCAGAAAAGGCTGCTCGCAGATCCGGATAACGAGAATCTGCAAAGACAGGAAACGCTGCTTTTTCATGCACAGATCACGACGATCGACAGTTTCTGTCAGTCGGTGCTTCGGACATATTTTCATCTGATCGATCTGGATCCGGCGTTTTCCATCGTGGATGAAGGAGAGGCAAAACTTCTGCGGCGAGATACGGCGGAAGAGCTTCTGGAAGAAAAGTATCGGGAGGGCGATACGGACTTTTTACAGTTTGTGGAATGTTTCGCAAACGGAAAAAATGATGAGAATCTGATCGAAATGATCTGGCAGGTCTATGAATTTTCCAGAAGTCATCCATGGCCGGAAGAATGGCTGGAAGAATGTAAGAAAAATTATGATATTGATACACTGGAAGATCTGATCTCAAGTGAATGGATGAAAATGATCTGTGAGCAGGTCGATCAGACCCTGAATGATCTGGAAATGATCCGAACAGAAGCCCTGAAAGTCGCAAATTCGCCGTACGGACCGTGGATGTACGCAGATGCCCTGGAGCAGGACGGCGAGATCTTAAAACAGCTTTCTAAAGGCAATGATTACGCAGAATATGCCAGACGTTTTCTGAACATCAGAAAATTTGCAGTGCTTTCCAGAAAAAAAGATGAAGAAGTATCGGATGAAAAGCGGGAACAGGTAAAGCTTTTGCGTGATCAGATCAAAAAAGGCATTGCCTCTTTGCAGGAGCAGTATTTTTACCAGAGTCCGCAGGAGATGTTAGAAGAGCTGAAGGCGGGAAAAGTGTCCGCACAGATGCTTCTGATGCTGGCATCCGAGTTTGGATTGCGGTTTACGGAGAAAAAACGGGAGCGAAATCTTTTGGATTTCTCAGATCTGGAACATCTGGCACTGCAGATCCTGGTGAAAAAAGAGAATGGAAATGTGGTGCCAGGTGAAGCGGCACTGGCTTTTTCAAAGCAGTTCGAAGAGATCATGATCGATGAATATCAGGACAGCAACATGGTCCAGGAGCTGATCCTGACCAGCATTTCCAGATGCAGCATGGGGCAGAACAATCTGTTTATGGTTGGTGATGTCAAGCAGAGCATTTACCGGTTCCGTCTTGCCTGCCCGGAGCTGTTCATGGAAAAATACGATACCTATACGACGGAAGACTCCGAAAATCAGAAGATCGAGCTGCACAAAAATTTCCGAAGCCGAAAGGAAGTGCTCTTTGATGTCAATTTTATTTTTCGCAAGATCATGCACCGGAATCTCGGAAATGTAGAATATGATGATAATGCGGCACTCTATGCCGGGATCGAATTTCCGAAACTGGTCACCAATGTTGAGACGGATGATCTGACGGCAGCAAAATCTCCGCTTTCCGGAAGTGAGATCCTGCTCTTTGATGCAGATTCGGTGACAGAGACAAATGCAAGAGAGGCCGAAGCACGTATGATCGGCGGACAGATCAAAGCGATCGTCGGAAGAGAGCTGGTCTATGACAAAGAAAGCAGGCATTACCGAAAAGCAGAATATCGCGATATCGTCATTTTGCTGCGTTCCTTAAGCGGCTGGTCGGAAGAATTTCTGGCAGTTTTATCGGATATGGGGATTCCGGCGTACACCGGGACGAGAAGCGGTTATTTTTCGGCACTGGAAGTGCGTACGGTGCTGTCCTTTCTGCGTGTCCTGGATAATCCAAGACAGGATATTCCGTTTACCGCAGTGCTGACGTCTCCAATCGGCACGTTTGCGACAGAAGAACTGGCGAAGATCCGTACGGAGAATCCGGAAGTTTCTTATTATGAAGCGTGCCGGGCGTATGAAAATGCGGGCAGCGACGGGATTTTAAGAGAAAAACTTCAGAAGTTTTTTAAAGTGCTGGAACATTTCCGCAGTTGTGTTCCGTATATGCCGATGCACGAGCTTCTGTGGAAAATTTATGAAGAAACCGGATATTTTGACTATGTATGTGCGATGCCGGCGGGATCGCAGAGAAAGGCAAATCTTGAGATGCTCGCAGAAAAGGCGGCAGCTTATGAGAGTACCAGCTACCGCGGCTTGTTTAATTTTGTGCGATATATCGAAAATCTGCAGAAATATGAAGTGGATTTCGGTGAGGCAAGTACGATCGGAGAAGAAGAGAATACGGTGCGGATCATGAGCATCCATAAGAGCAAGGGACTGGAGTTTCCAATCGTCTTTGTGGCAGGACTCGGAAAAGCATTTAACCGGCAAGATGCCAGAAGTACGATCGCCATCCATCAGAATTATGGCGTGGGCTGTGACGTCGTTGATCCGCTGCTTCGGACCAAGGCACCGACAATCTTAAAGAAAGCGATCCAGCAGATTCTGCTGACGGAAAGTCTCGGGGAAGAACTGCGAGTCCTCTATGTGGCGGTGACACGTGCAAAAGAAAAGCTCTATTTGAGCGGAAGTCTCAAAAAAATGGAAGATACGCTCTCAAAATGGAGCGGCGGAGCAGGAAAAAAGCAGCTGCCTTATCTGGAGATCAAAAATGCCGCATCGATGCTCGAATGGATTCTGCGTTCTGTGCTCTATGAAGAAGGGATACAGTCAGAAATTCCAATCCGCAAATATAGCGTGGATGACCTGTACCGGGAAAAACTGGATGAGGAAAACTACGGCGATACGATCTTACAGCAGTTTAGAGATCACCTTTTTGAAAAGGAGGAAGGATATGCCGCTTTTCTTGCCTGGATGACGCAGGAGAGTGCGAAAATCTATCCATATGAAGGAAGGCTGGAGATCCAGGGAAAATGTTCGGTTTCAGAGATCAAGCGTCAAAGTCAGATACAGGAGCAGAAAGAAGAACCGGAAAATCAGGGGATCGTACTGATAAAAGAACCGGAAGATACGGCAACAGTCCCAAAATTTCTGGAGGCAAAAGAAGAAAAGAGCGGGGCGGTAAAAGGAACTGCCATGCATCATGTGATGCAGCGGCTTGATTTTACGGCAGCGGATACGGTCCGACAGGTGGAAGAACAGCTTTTGGAACTTCAAAAGAAAAAGCAGATAAGCGAAGAAGAGATATCGCTTTTGAACATTCCGGCGATCGTGCACTTTTTCCGAACCGATATCGGGAAACGGGCGGCAGATGCGGCCAGAAGAGGTCAGCTTTATCGCGAAAAACAGTTTGTGATCGGTGTGCCGGCATCGGATATCCGGCCGCAGTGGGATAAAGAAGAAATGGTTTTGGTACAGGGAATCATCGATGCATGGTTTTATGAAGGAGACCAGATCGTTCTGCTGGACTATAAGACGGACCGGGTTTTAAAAGGACAGGAACAGAAGTTAAAAGAACGCTATCAGGCACAGCTTGATTACTATGCAAAGGCACTGAAACAGACGACCGGGCATGAAGTAAAGGAAAAAATCATTTATGCGTTCTCTTTGCAGGAGGGCATCGCTCTTTAAACCTTGCATTTTGCTGCCGGTCGATATATACTGGAAAAGATGTGGATGCAAAGATCAGGGCGTGGACTTTGTTCTTGTTCTGTGTAAAGATCAAAGCATCCAAAAAACGTAGTGCGGCGGATCATAAGAATCCGCTTTACAGAAAAAGTAAGGAAGGTAATATGGCAGAATTTATAAAAAAATTGTACCGTAATCAGGGCATCCGCTATATTTTCTTTGGCGGGTGTACGACATTTGTAAATCTTGGAAGTTATGCCCTGCTGCGAACTGTACTTGGGGTTGATATGACGCTTGCAAATGTGCTGGCGATCTTTCTCTCTATCCTGTTTGCATACGCAGTCAACAAACAGTTTGTTTTTGAAAGCCGCACGCATGGAGTGCGGGAACTGGCCGTGGAAATGGGCAGTTTTATCGGAATGCGTCTCTCCACGATGTTTATCGAAGTGTTCGGCGTTGTTTTTCTGAGCTGTCTGTTTGGCATTCCGGAAGTGGGTTCCAAGCTGGCACTTCAGGTGGTTGTGCTGGTGCTGAACTATATTTTCAGCAAAGTGTTTGTATTCTCGGAAAAAGAGAAGGCACCGGTAAATCCGGTAAAACGCAACTGCTGCATCCTCGGCTTTGCCATTCCGGCACTGACGATCGCACTGGCGTTTGCAGTCAATCAGGTATTTCCGTTTGGAGATCATGGTGTGCTGATCATCGATTCACTCCACCAGTATCTTCCGTTTTTTACGGAATTCCATGAAAAACTGGAACAGGGAAGTTCCCTTCGCTATTCTTTTGGAGGAGGACTGGGCTTTAATTTCTGGGCAACGTATGCCTATTATCTGGCGAGCCCGCTGAATTTCCTGATTGTGCTTTTCCCGAAGAGAAATATGATGGATGCGATGGCACTTCTGATCGTGCTCAAGATCGGACTTTGTGGTCTTACCTCTGCCTGGTATTTCAGTACGAAGAGCAAAGGCCAGACTTACATGCCGCTTGTGTTCTCGCTGATGTTTTCTCTTAGCAGCTTTATCATCGGATACTATTTCAACCTGATGTGGCTGGACAGCATTGCCATGCTGCCGCTTGTGATGATGGGGATCGAGCGGATTTTAAAAGGAGAGAGGGGCAGTCTGTTCTGCATTTCCCTGTTTTATGCATTATACTGCAACTATTACATCGGCTTTATGCTCTGCCTGTTTTCCTGCCTTTATTTTGTGGTTCTGTGGATCAGTGCAAGAGAGATCAAGATCAAAAACATCATTACTTCAGCAGTCAATTTCGGCTGGCATGCCCTGCTTGCAGGAGGTATGGCTGCCGTGGTACTGCTGCCGGCCTATGTCGCACTTGGCATTACGGAGTCTGCGGAGAACAGTTTTCCAAGCCCGATCAAGCTGTTTGTCAATAATTTATCGCAGCTGACGAGCCAGTTTGCATTCTGCGAACCGATCAACATTGCGGACGACCAGATCGGTGTCAATGCATTCTGCGGAACGGTGACGCTGATCCTGGCTGTTCTGTATCTGCTGGATAAAAATATCAAGCTGCGTGAACGGATCGCAAAGACGGCACTGCTTGTACTGATCTATGCAAGCTTTGATGTCAATGTGCTCAACTATATCTGGCATGGTTTCCATGTACAGAACGGACTGCCGAACCGTTTTGCATTTATCTATATTTTCCTGATGCTCACGATGGCGTTTGATGCCTGGAGGCATATGCATAAGTTTAAGGTATGGCAGGTTCTTCTGGCGATGGCAGTACCGCTTGCGTTTGCCATCTATTCTGCAGTGACCGGACTTGGCGAACGGGAACTGTATACGTATGGCATCACCATCGGACTTCTGATCCTCTATGGTATGGCGATGCTGATCTATCGCCTTGGGAAAATGCACCGGGAGGTCTTCCGCTCTCTTTTCTTTTTCCTGGCAGCGGTGGAAATGGTAAGTTATGCGATCTTTGGTGTATTCTGCAACGGAACTGTGGGACGAAGTACCTATCTGGATGAGCAGATCGCCTATGAAAAAACAACCGAACGACAGGAAGGCAGACAGGGAAATCAGGATAATTTCTATCGAAGCGAGATTGACAGCAACCGTATGCGTGACGAGAATATGTTTCTCGGAGCGGACGGCGTGGTTCTGTTTTCCTCTACAATGCCGGCAGCTACGGTTGATATGTGCAAAGGCCTCGGTATTGAGGCGAGAACGAATAAAAACGGTTACAATGGATTTACCAAACTGGTCAATGATATTTTCGGCGTAAAATATGTGCTCTCGAGCCGCGGAACCAATCAGCTCTATCAGATGGAGAAAGTCGATCAGGAAGGTGATATGAATCTGTATAAGAACAGCGGGGCATTGAGTCTTGGATTTATGGTAAAAGATGACATTATTGACTGGACGACAGACAGCACCGATCATTTTGAGGTACAGAATGATTTCGTGACGATGGCAACCGGTATGGATGAAGATCTTTTTGAACTGGAAGAGACGATTGACATGGAAGACGGCGGCACTTATACAATCGTGCTTCCGGCGGGCAAACAGGTTTATCTGGATGTGACCTCATCTGTGTCCAGCATTGAGATCACGACACCGGATTATACAAGAACATATGACACTTATAACGATCATCTGTATGACCTCGGATGTTTTGATGCGATCGACAATGCGACAGTCACCTGCACCTTTAAGGAAAACCAGAGCGGACCGGTGACAGCGGAAGTGTGGACCTGCGATCAGGAACTCTATCAGCAGGTACATGATGAGCTGGCCAAATCTCAGTTACAGCTCACAAAATTTGAGGACGGAAAGTTTGAAGGAACGGTGGAAGCGGCCGAAGACGGCGTTCTGATGCTTTCGCTTCCATATGATGAAGGATGGAGCGTCAAGATCGATGGCGAAGACGATGATTATTATATGATCGGAGATGCACTGACCGGTGTTGATGTGACAGAAGGAACACACACGATCACGTTTGAATATACGCCGGAAGGACTCTGGAAGGGTACCTGGATCAGCCTGATCTGTGTGGCACTTTACCTGCTGACCAGTGCGATCTGGATCAGAAAAGGTAAAAAGCCGGAACTTTCATCTGCGGGTGATGCGTTTGAAGAATATGACTTTGAAAACGGACAGGCAGAAAAAGATGCGGATGAGAAAGATGAAACAGCAGAAGAAACCGTATCTGCGGATCAGGCGGACGCAGATACAGGAGATATACAAGAAGGAGATGGAGAGGATCATGGAATTTGAGTTCTCGAAGAAAGCAGACAGCTTTCAGGCAGGAATTTTTGCAATATTAAATGAAAAGAAAGAAGAGATGGTGAAGGCGGGAAAGAAAGTTTATAATCTTTCCGTCGGCACACCGGATTTCAAGCCGGCACCTCATATCATGGAAGCTGTTTCAGAGGCGGCAAAAGATCCGGAAAATTATAAATATGCACTGACAGACCGCCCGTTTCTTCTGGAGGCAGTGCAGAATTTTTATAAGAGAAGATTTGGCGTATCCATTGAGCCGGAAGAGATCATGACGATCAACGGTTCACAGGAAGGTATGGCTCATATTGCCTGGGCACTCTGCAATCCGGGCGATGTGGTCTTAACTCCGAATCCGGGGTATCCGATCTTCAGCATCGGTCCGTCTCTGTGCGGTGCGGATGTGCGTACTTATCCTTTGTACCGTGAAAACGGATTTCTGCCGAAGCTTTCCGATATTCCGGAAGAGACGGCAAAAGCAGCAAAATACATGCTGGTTTCTTATCCGTTAAATCCGGTCTGTGCAACGGCGAATGATGCCTTTTATGAAGAGCTGATCGCATTTGCGAAAAAATATAATATCATTATTTTACATGATAATGCATATTCTGATATTATCTACGGAGGAAGAGAAGGAAAATCTTTCTTAAGCTACGAAGGGGCAAAAGAAGTCGGTGTGGAGTTTTATTCTCTGTCCAAGTCTTACAACCTTACCGGTGCAAGAATTTCTTTTGTGATTGGAAATCAGAAGATCGTAGATAAATTCCGTTCTGTGAGAACGCAGTTTGACTATGGTGTTTTTCTGCCGCTCCAGTACGGTGCGGCAGCAGCACTGAACGGTCCGCAGGACGCAGTGCTTGCACAGTGCGAAGAATATGAGAGAAGAAATCAGGCATTCTGCGGCGGACTTCGCAGCATCGGCTGGGATGTTCCGGACAGCGAAGGTACGATGTTTGTATGGGCACCGGTGCCAAAAGGACATGGTACATCGGAAGAATTCTGTATGGAACTGATGGAAAAAACAGGACTGATCGGTGTGCCAGGCAGCAGTTTCGGAAGTCTCGGAGAGGGATTTATGCGATTTGCCCTGGTAGAACCGGTTCCGGTGATGCAGGAAATTGTAAAAGCAATCGCAGAGAGCGGATTGTTGGAAAGAAAAGGAGAATGATGTGAAGCCAGATTTTTTTAAGCAACTTTGTGAAATTGCGGGAAAAGAAAATGTCAGAACAGACGAACCGATGAAACAGCACACAACGTTTCGCATCGGCGGTGCGGCGGATTATTTTGTTTCCCCACAGACAACAGATCAGATAAAAAATATTATAGACTTATGTAAAAGCGAGGCAATGCCATGGTATGTGATCGGAAACGGAAGCAATCTTCTGGTCAGTGACCGTGGATTCCGTGGAGTGATCATTCAGCTTTTTAAAAATTTTTCAGATCTTCGCGTGGAGGGAGACAGGCTGTACGTGCAGGCTGGCACACTGCTTTCCAGAACAGCGAAAAAGGCACTGGAAGCATCCCTGACAGGGTTTGAATTTGCAGCCGGGATTCCGGGAACCATCGGCGGAGCCATGGTAATGAATGCCGGAGCCTACGGCGGAGAAATGAAAGATGTGACAGAAGAAGTCACGGTTCTGACAGAAAAAGGCGAAGTAAAAACCTTAAAAAGAGAAGAACTGAAGATGGGATACCGGACAAGCATCATTGCAGAAAAAGGCTATCTTGTGCTGGAAGCTGTTCTGCAGCTGACAGACGGAGATCTAAAAGAAATCCGTGCCGTGATGGAAGATCTGAAGAAAAAGCGGATTTCCAAACAGCCGCTGGAATATCCGAGTGCCGGAAGTACGTTCAAACGTCCGAAAGGATACTTTGCCGGAAAGCTGATCATGGATGCCGGACTTCGCGGATTTCAGGTCGGCGGTGCACAGGTATCGGAAAAACACTGCGGTTTTGTGATCAATACAGGCGATGCAACGGCAGAAGATGTCACCGAACTGATCCGTCAGGTGGCGGAAAGAGTAAAAGCACAAAGTGGTGTGACACTGGAGCCGGAAGTGAAATTACTGGGAGAGTTTTAAATGAGATTTGTGATTGTGACCGGTATGTCAGGAGCCGGAAAAAGTTCGGTGCTTAAAATGCTTGAAGATATCGGATATTTTTGTGTTGATAACCTGCCGGTAAAACTTATACCAAAACTTACAAAAATGTTTATATGTGAAACTGACAGTATTGATAAGCTTGCACTTGGTATAGACATAAGAAATCTTGAGGGACTCTCATATCTTGATAAAATTCTCGACGAGATGAAAAATGAAGGTTATAAGTATGAAGTACTTTTTCTTGATGCGGACAGCAATGTTTTGGTTAAGAGATACAAGGAGACGAGACGAAATCATCCGCTTGCACTTCAGGGCAGGGTTGATAAAGCAATAGAAGCGGAGAGAGAAGAACTTCAATTTATAAAGAAACGTGCAGATTATATAATGGACACAAGTCATATGCTTGTACGTGAATTAAAACAGGAAATAGATAAAATATTTCTCAAAAATGAAGAGTATCAGAACTTTTTTGTTACGATATTATCATTTGGTTTTAAATACGGAATACCGGCAGACTGTGACCTTGTGTTTGATGTAAGATTTCTGCCCAATCCATACTATATACCGGAACTAAAAAAGAAAACAGGCAATGATTTTGAGGTGTTTGATTATGTCATGAAATCAGAACAGGCAAAGCAGTTTGACGAAAAGTTGTTTGATATGGTGAAATTCCTTATACCTAATTATATAACAGAAGGGAAAAATCAGCTTGTCATAGGAATAGGGTGTACAGGCGGAAAACATCGCTCCGTTTCATTGGCAAATGCATTGGCAAAACATATGCAGGAACTTCCGTACAGTCTGAAAACAGAACATAGAGATATTGAGAAGGATGCAAAAATAAAGGGAGAGTAGCATATGTCGTTTGCAAGTGATGTAAAAGAAGAAATAGGAAAACAGACAGACAGGGGAAGACATTGCCAGATAGCCCAGTTTGCGATAATATTTGCACTTACGGGACATATAAAAAAAGATTTTAAAAATGATAATTATATTGAAATGCGAACAGAGAACTTGACAGTTGCAAAGAAATCTTATATGTTATTAAAGTGTATGTTTGATACTTCACCTGAGGTAATGATACGAACACATAATCTTCAGGTTCAGTCAAAAAATTATTTTATATGTATAAAAGACAGCGCACTTGTAATAGAAGTGTTAAAGACCATAAAACTGTTGAGTGATGAAAATCAATGGGGGGATTTTGGAACGGTAAATAAGCTTATAGTACAAAATATGTGCTGCAAGCGGGCATTCCTTCGAGGAGCATTTATGGTAGCTGGTTCGGTGACGAATCCTGAAAAGGGATATCATCTTGAAATAGCTGTTCTTTCAGCAAAACTTGCAGAGCAGTTAAAAGAGGAAATGAGTGCTTTTGACATTGATGCAAAAATTGTTGAGAGAAAAAAATATCAGGTTGTTTATATAAAAGAAGGAGCGCAGATAGTCGATTTTTTAAATGTCATAGGGGCGCATATGGCACTTATGGAATTTGAAAATGTCCGTATTGTCAAAGAAGTGCGGAATTCCGTAAACAGACAGGTGAATTGTGAGACAGCAAATATAACAAAGATAGTAAATACTGCCGCCAGGCAGATAGAAGATATTAAGTATATTCAATGTAATATGGGGTTTGGTACGTTATCAGACGGATTGAGAGAGATTGCCGAACTAAGACTTGAGTATCCTGACAGTTCACTGCAGGAGCTTGGAAAGATGTTAGACAATCCCATAAGCAAATCCGGTGTTAACCATCGTTTGAAAAAACTAAGCAATATTGCAAATGAGCTCAGACAGGAAAAAGAGGGTATCAGTTGAGAGACTTAATCCGATGTCTGACAAAAGGAGGAACAACATGATTACAAAAAAAATTCAAATTCAGCTTCAGAATGGGTTGGAGGCAAGACCTGTAGCAGTATTAGTTCAGGTTGCAAGCCAGTACAACAGCAGCATCTATGTTGAGTGTGATGACAGAAAAGTAAACGCAAAAAGTATCATGGGTATGATGACACTTGGACTTACAGCAGGTGAGGAAGTTGTAGTTTCAGCAAATGGAGATGACGAACAGACAGCTATGGATGATATTGTAAAGTATTTAAGCACAGCCAATGCATAGATAGATATTGCCTGAAATAAAAAATGAAAGCAGACGGTTACATTATATGATGCAGTCTGCTTTTTGTTTTTTGAAAAACTATTTAATTATAAATTATAACAGTTTCGTTATTATGTAGCTGCATTTAAAGAAGAGGAGGCCGGTGTATATGAGTTTTACACATCTTCATGTCCATACACAGTATTCTTTGTTGGACGGATCATGCAAGATAAATGAGATTGTAAACAGAGCAAAAGAACTTGGAATGAAAAATCTTGCGATTACAGACCATGGAAATATGTACGGTGTCATAGACTTTTATAGAGCATGTAAGGCGGCGGATATAAATCCTGTAATAGGCTGTGAAGTGTATGTGGCACCGGGGTCAAGGTTTGATAAGAAAAATGAAAAGGGTGAAGGAAGATATAACCATCTTGTTCTGCTTGCGGAAAATGATAAGGGTTACGCAAATCTTATGAAGATTGTTTCAAGAGGATTTACGGAAGGCTTTTATTACAAACCGAGAGTAGATTATGAAGTACTTGAGCAGTTTCATGAAGGAATTATTGCGCTTAGTGCATGTCTTGCCGGAATTGTGGCAACGAATCTCAGACAGGGATTTTATGACGAAGCAAAAAAAGAAGCTCTAAGACTGAGAGATATATTCGGAGAAAATAATTTTTTTCTTGAACTTCAGGATCACGGAATATCAGACCAGACAACTGTAAATCAGGGACTGCTCAGAATGAGCCAGGAGACTGGAATTGAACTTGTTGCGACAAACGATGTACATTACATAATGGCTGATGATGCCAAGGCACACGATATTTTGCTTTGTATACAGACACAGAAAAAAGTTACCGATGAGGACAGAATGAGGTATGACGGTGGTCAGTATTATCTCAAATCGGAAGATGAGATGAAAAGTCTCTTTCCTTATGCACTGGAAGCATTGGAAAATACGGAAAAAGTTGCAGACAGATGTCATGTTGAGATTGAGTTTGGCAACTATAAACTGCCGCATTATGATGTGCCTGACGGATATACGGCATGGGAATATCTGAATAAGCTTTGTAATGAGGGACTTATAAGAAGATATGGCAAGCCTGACAAGTCACTTAAGGAAAGGCTTGAATATGAGCTTGAGACAATTCATACCATGGGATTTGTTGATTATTTCCTTATTGTATGGGACTTTATTAAATATGCGAGGGACAATGGCATAAGCGTCGGACCGGGACGAGGTTCAGCAGCCGGAAGTGTTGTGTCGTATACGCTTGGGATTACAAATATAGACCCGTTAAGGTATGACCTTCTCTTTGAAAGATTTTTGAACCCTGAACGAGTGACAATGCCTGATATAGATATAGATTTCTGTTATGAAAGACGTCCTGAGGTCATAAAATATGTAATGGATAAATATGGAAGAAATCATGTGGTTCAGATTGTAACATTCGGAACGATGGCGGCAAGAAATGCAATAAGAGATGTCGGAAGAGCACTTGATCTGCCACTCAGTTTTGTGGATATGGTTGCAAAAGCGATTCCTATGGAACTTGGAATTACAATAGAAAAGGCATTGAAGGAAAATCCTGAATTAAAAGCACTTTATGACAGTGATGAGCAGGCGGAAAATCTTATTGATATGTCAATGCGTCTCGAAGGACTTCCACGTCATACATCAATGCATGCGGCAGGGGTTTTGATAAGCCCTGAGGCGGTAGATGAATATGTGCCGCTTTCGAGAGCTTCTGACGGAACGATAACAACGCAGTACACGATGACAACACTTGAGGAACTTGGTCTGTTAAAGATGGATTTCCTTGGACTTAGAACACTTACCGTTATACAGAATGCGGCACACATGGCAGGGCTTGCCGATGATACCATGATGGATATTGATTATGACGATAAAAAAGTGTTTGAAATGATAGGAACAGGAAAGACAGAGGGGGTATTTCAGCTTGAAAGTCCCGGCATGAGACAGTTCATGAAAGAATTAAAGCCTCAGAACATGGAAGATGTTATTGCCGGAATTTCACTCTACCGTCCGGGACCTATGGACTTTATTCCCAAATATATAGCAGGAAAGAACAACAGAGACAGTATAGTTTACGACTGCCCGCAGCTTGAACCGATACTTGCACCTACATATGGCTGTATTGTATATCAGGAGCAGGTAATGCAGATAGTAAGAAACCTTGCCGGATACAGTTTTGGACGAAGTGACCTTGTACGCCGTGCCATGGCTAAAAAGAAAACAAAAGTCATGGAGGCAGAGCGTAAAAACTTTGTTTATGGAAATGAAGCTGAGGGAGTAAAGGGATGCGTAGCAAACGGAATAGATGAAGCTGTTGCAAATAAAATCTATGATGAAATGATTGATTTTGCAAAATATGCTTTCAACAAATCACATGCGGCGGCGTATGCGGTAGTATCTTATCAGACAGCATACTTAAAATGTTATTATCCCGTTGAATTTATGGCGGCACTTCTCACGTCCGTA
>OGQG01001125.1_pt1 | contig 22091 bp, 18 predicted proteins | sample 1553201 | NCBI WGS metagenome assembly OGQG01 (sample SAMEA2579925, study PRJEB22360) | human gut metagenome | biome: human gut; feature: human-associated habitat; material: faeces | place: Denmark | collected 2008/2010
CAGCCGGCAAATTAAGCGCCATGCACTCAATACTGCCGCCAATAGAATCCTGACGCTCACGCGCTTCCAAAATCAGCGCCTGCATCTCTGCCCCACGTACATCGTCCAATACGGCAAATTCCTTCTGCCGCAGACTCATCAATAATTCAGCATCTTCTCCCAATGGGTCAAACTTCCTGTCAAAAATCTCACCCACATTATTGATATGTGCCCCTATAACAATTCCATACCGAGCCAGAGCCTGCTTGGCAACAGCTCCCATAAAAACCAGCGGTGCAGTCAGTCGTCCGGAAAAATGCCCGCCGCCACGGTAATCATTGAAGCCTTTATATTTGATCTTACCGGAATAATCAGCATGCCCCGGTCTCATATTATCTTTTAGAATACTGTAATCCTTAGAATGACTATCGCTGTTAGGGATCAGCGCACACAAAGGTGTCCCCGTCGTCCGCCCTTCAAAAACACCACTCTGGATCAAAAAAGCGTCTTTTTCCTGACGCTGGGTCGAAAGCAGATTGCGGCCCGGAGCACGCCTTTCCATCTCGCGTTTAATAAAATCAATATCAATTCCCAGCCCCGGTGGCAACCCGTCAATCACAAGACCAATAGAAGCACCATGGGATTCGCCGAAAATCGTCATTTTTATTTTTCTGCCATAAACACCGCTCATATACTTTCACCCGTTCCCACAGTTTTGATCATTCCGCCTAAGGCTGTAAAATCCTGCCAAAATTCAGGATATGATTTTTGAACACATTCGCTGCCACTAATAATAACCGCCTTTTTGCAAACCAGACTCGCTACCGCTAAACTCATCGCGATGCGGTGATCGTTCCAAGAATCAACGCAGCCGCCATGCAGACCTTCCGGCCGCCCCTTGATAATCAGCCCGTCAGACAGTTCTGTAACTGCGGCTCCCAGTTTATTCAATTCACTGGTCATCGCTGCCAGACGGTCACACTCTTTAATACGCAGCCGTCCTGCATTGATGATTTCAGTTGTACCTTCACTGACCGCTGCCAGTACCGTTAAGACAGGAATGATATCAGGACAGTCTGCCGCATCGATAACTACACCATTAGTCGACGCACTCGAGGCCGTATGATTACCTTCGGCATCACAGGTTATTTTTCCTCCCATCCGGTTGATAATATCCGCAACGACCATATCCCCCTGCAACGAGTCCCTGTTTAGTCCAGTACAGGTAATCTGCCTGCCCAGCGTGCCGGCTACAAGCCAGAACGCCGCCTGAGACCAGTCACCTTCCACCATGTTCCTGCCGCATCGATACTTCTGACCGCCGCCGATATGATATTTATAATAATTTTCGTGTTCGATAACGATTCCGTATTTTGCCAGACACGACAAGGTCAGATCCACATAGCTCTGCGACTCCAGTGCAGAAGTAATTTTCAAAACAGAATCGCCTGCAAGCAGCGGCAAAGCAAACAGCAGACCGCTGATAAACTGCGAGCTGACATTACCGGGAAGCTCGTAATCGCCGCTTTTCAGCACACCGTTCACCGTCAAAGGCAAATACCCGTTAGAGGCAGTTGTATAAGACAGCCCCTGCCTGTCAAAAATATCATAATAAGCCTGCAGCGGACGCGTTACCAGCTTTCCGTGACCAGTAAATGTCAGCGGCTCACCGCACAATGCCCCCAGAGGGATCATAAACCTCAATGTCGAACCTGATTCTCCGCAATCGACAGTACTTTGCGAAACTCGTACATTACCACTACCATTAATAGCCAAAGCTGTGCGTCCTAATCTTTCTGAAGGAACTTTTTGAAAACCGATCCCCAATGCAGTCAGACAGCGTAGAGTAGCTTCCATATCGTCAGACATACTGATATTATCAACAATACTGGTTCCCGCCGACAGTCCGGCACAGATAATTTCCCTGTGCCCCATGCTTTTAGATGACGGCACGCAAACACTGCCGTTGAGCTTTGCCGGTGTAATCTTCAATGTCGTCATGCGCTCTCCTATCCAATATAGGCAGGTATATCCTGCCAGTCTATTTTATGCAGGCGTCCGACGCCTATTTTTTCAATAATTACCAGGTTAATTTTTTTACCGCTCTTTTTTTTATCCAAAGCCATTGCCTGTAAAATTTCCTGAGCATCAAATACTGCAGTTACCGGCAAAGCAAACTTTTTCAGTACGCGGCTCAACTCCTCTGCAGTACCTGCTGCCGTAAGTCCCAGCTTCTCCGTTTGACGCGTCATTTGTACCATACCGATGCCAACGCCTTCACCGTGAGTATAAGTAGTAAAACCGCAGCATTTTTCAATAGCATGTCCGATAGTATGCCCAAAATTCAACAGCATACGTTCTCCTGTGTCAAATTCGTCTTTTTCAACGATCCGCGCCTTGATATTACAGCAGGTCTCAATAATACTGTCCGCTTGCTCCAGCAGCTCCTGATCACTTTTAACAGCAGCGATCTGAGCAAACAGACCGGCATCGCGAATACAGCCGTATTTGATCGCCTCAGCCAAACCATCATGCAAAAACCGCAGCGGTAAAGTTTTCAATAAATCCGGATCTATAAATACTGCTTTTGGCTGATAAAAGCTGCCTGCCAGATTTTTGCCTGACGGCAGGTCAATAGCCACCTTGCCTCCTACGCTGCTGTCGATCTGCGCTAAAAGCGAGGTCGGTACCTGAATAAAATCAATGCCGCGCAAAAAGGTAGCTGCCGCAAATCCGCCTAAATCGCCCGGCACACCACCGCCCAAAGTCAGGATCAAATCACTGCGCGTCAAGCCTGCCCGTGCCAGTTCGTCATAAACCTGACCCAGCACAGTTAAATTTTTACTTTGCTCACCGGCGGCAAAAACTATCCTCGTAACCTCAAACCCGCTGGCAGCCAGGCTGCGTTCCAGCCTCTCGCCATATAAGGGATCTACGTTGCTGTCGCTGATGATTGCCGCTTTTACCGCCTGAGAAAGCACTCTGGCCTTTGCCCCGATCTGATCCAGCAGCCCGGCTGCGATTTCAATATTATATGTTTTCTCACCTAACGCTACTGTAATCGTACGCATCAGTACAAATCCTTTCTTTTAACCGCAGCTTCCCGCATCATTTCCTGCAGGGCCTGCGCGTCGGCAGCTGTCAGCGCTTCGCGCCAGCGTTCCAACTGCTGGCTGAATGCAGCTAATTCCTGCAGAACGTTTTCCCGGTTCGCCAAAAACAAATCGCTCCATAAATACGGATTGATATCTGCGACCCTTGTTCCATCGCGAAAACTGCCGGCAATAAAATATTTCGTATTTTCATTATAAGAAGCACTGTTGATCAGCGCTACCGCTAAAGCATGAGGCAAATTACTGGTATAGGCGATAATGCGGTCATGCTCAACGGCATCAACCTGCACTACCTGCCCGCAGCCAATCGCGCCTGCAAAGCTGCTCAGCCATTCGATCGCCCCACTGCTGTTAAAAGCTGCCGGCACCACGATATAATTGGCACCGTCAAAAATCTCGGCCTGGGACATACCCAAACCGCTGCCTTGACGGCCGGCCATCGGATGCCCCGCAATAAATTCCATCCTTCCGGTAAGCAGTCGCTGCACGTCCTCAGGCAAGCTGCCTTTAATGCCTGTAGCATCGGTTATCAAAACATCACTCTTCAAAAAAGGCACCGCACTTTTTACAAAATCCAGCGTAGATGCCGGATAAACCGAACAGATCACTACATCTGCCGCCTGCAGTCCTGGACCTGCCCCGCAAAGAGCTTCGTCGATAACAGCCTGTTCCTGAGCCTGCCGCAGCACCTTGCCGTCAGTATCGACACCGATGATCTTCTTTACGCCCAGGCGCCTCAGCGCTTTGGCATAAGAACCGCCGATAAGTCCCATACCTACCACAGCAAAAGTAAGCTGCTGCCAATCCGTGCTTCTAAAACCACTTTCCACTACGTTCACCTCGTTAAACTTTCTCCATTCTACAATCCTACGATAATTTGAACGGCTTCTTGTTTTTTATCAAGCAAACAGCCGTTTTTAACATTATTATACTATATCCTACATCTCTCTGCCGATTATTTGCGCAATGCCCTTCAATTCACCCATCAGGTGTGCAAAGCGTTCCGGCTTCAGTGATTGTGCCCCGTCACACAGTGCATGCTCGGGATCGTTATGTACCTCAATGATCAATCCGTCTGCACCGGCTGCGATAGCAGCTTTGGCCATCGGTTCAACCATCCACCACATGCCGGAAGCATGGCTCGGATCAATGACGATCGGTAAATGGCTTAGTTTTTTTACTGCCGGGATCGCGCTCAGATCCAAAGTATTACGGGTATAAGTTTCAAAGGTACGGATACCGCGTTCACACAAAATAACATTATCATTACCGCCGGCCATAATATACTCAGCCGACATGATCCATTCTTCTATCGTCGCTGATAAACCACGTTTCAGCAAAATTGGTTTATTTGTCTTGCCAAGCTCCTTCAAAAGCTCGAAATTCTGCATATTCCGGGCCCCTACCTGAATAACATCCACATCTTCCACGAAACGTTCGATTTTATCAGCTGACATGATTTCGGTAACGATCGGCAGGCCAGTTTCCTGTTTAGCGATTTTTAAGAGCTCCAATCCCTTTTCTTTCAATCCCTGGAAAGAATACGGTGAAGTACGCGGCTTGAAAGCTCCGCCCCTCAGCATAGCGGCTCCGCCGAGCTTTACCGACTTAGCAACGGAAATGATCTGCTCTTCGGTCTCTACCGAGCATGGACCGGCCATAACAACGATTTTTTTGCCGCCGATCTTGATCCCGTTGACATCCACTACGCTGTCTTCCGGATGGAACATCCTGTTTGCGCGTTTGAACGGCTCCTGCACACGCATGACCTTTTCTACCCAATCGTTAACACGCAGAAGATTGATATCTAAAGTACTGGTATCTCCGATAACGCCCAGGATCGTCATATTCACGCCGACGATCTCATTGATCTGGAAGCCGTTATTGATCAGTCCGTTTTTAATCTTCTCACATTCCTGCATCGGTGCGCCTGGTTTCATTACAATAATCATTTTTGTTCTCTCCTTTTAATTTATATGGTTAAATTTAATTATAACCTGTTATAGCTCACGTCCAACGGCTCCTGCTATGATCTTCAGATCCTGCATCAACCTGCCGAAGCGTTCAGGTTTCAGGGATTGAGCTCCGTCACATAACGCATGCTCAGGATCATTATGCACTTCAATGATCAGTCCGTCAGCACCTACGGCTACTGCTGCCTTAGCCAGCGGCTCTACCATCCACCACATACCAGCCGCGTGGCTGGGGTCAACCACCACCGGCAAATGACTGAGTTTTTTTACTGCCGGTATCGCGCTCAGATCCAAAGTGTTGCGGGTATAATTTTCAAAGGTTCGGATACCACGCTCACATAAAATAACATTATCATTACCGCCGGCCATAATGTATTCAGCCGACATCAGCCACTCCTCTATCGTCGCAGACAAACCGCGTTTCAGCAAAATCGGTTTATCTGTCTTGCCCAGCTCCTTCAAAAGCTCGAAATTCTGCATATTGCGGGCGCCTACCTGAATCACATCCACATCTTCTACAAAACGTTCGATCTTATCTGCTGACATAATTTCTGTAATGATCGGCAGCCCGGTAACAGCTTTAGCCTCCTTTAATAAATCCAGTCCGGTTTCCTGCAGTCCCTGGAAAGAGTATGGAGAAGTACGCGGCTTAAAAGCGCCGCCACGCAGGATCGCAGCGCCCATTTGCTTCACATCCTCTGCCACGCCGATAATCTGTTCCCGCGTCTCTACTGAACAAGGGCCTGCCATTACCGTGATCTGTTTGCCTCCCACCTTCACCCCGCATACATCTACGATACTGTCTTCCGGGTGAAACATCCTGTTAGCACGTTTATAAGGCTCCTGCACACGCATAACCTTGTCAATGCAGTCATATACTCTCAGCTGATTCATATCGAAGGCAGCCGTATCGCCTACTACACCGAACAGAGTAAAATTAGCACCGCGGCTTTCATGGATCTGAAAACCCTTACCTTCCATCAAGCTTTTTACTCTCAATTCCTCTTCTGCGGGAATCCCCGGTTTCATTACTATAATCATTTATCTCCACTCCTTAATTTCATTTTTATTTACACAAGATAATAAAAAAAATCAGGCCTCGTAAGAGAGCCTGATTAAAAATTCATCTTCTTATTTACAGCAGCATATCTCAGCTACGGTATCGGCATCTGTTTACGGTAATAGAATTATGCAGTTTTGAGCAAGTAAAATAACCAGCGCTAAAATAAAAATAGCCCCGGCTAAAGTCAAAAGCATATTCATTTACCCAATTAGTTCTCAAAACAGATTCCACGATCAACCCACCTAATTTAAATTTCTTGTGTAAAACTTAATTGTTGTTATTTTAGACCCGTATCAAAAAGGTGTCAAGCAAAAGCATAAAATTCAAAAAAATTAATTTTTATGCACCGTCTATTGTAAACAATGTTACAACAAAATCAATGGAGCACACCGTTGATGCCACTTCCCAAAGTCATTACCCCGCCTATCAATACTACAAGCAGCGCAATGCGCTTAAATAAATGCTGATTGATACGGAAAAACATTTTTTCTCCCAGCCACCAGCCTAAAAGTACTGCCGGCAACACATACAGCGACAAAGCAATCAAATTTCCACCCTGAAATGTACCCGCAACAAAAAAACTGCCTAAAGTACAAAAACTGCCGATAGCAAAGATCCAGATCATATTGGCGCGCAGCAAATTTTTCTCCATATTCTCACTCAAAAAATATAAAGCGATCGGCGGCCCGCTGATACTGGTAGTCGCACTGAAAAAACCGCTTAAAAAACCAGCAGAAACACGTCCCAGCTTTTTATTTTTGACCTCAGGCACAAAATTTAATTCCATCAAAAGCGTTACAAGCAAAAGCGCTATCCCTAATAAAATCTTTAAATGATTGGCATCAGCCACTTTCAGCAGATACGCTCCTGGAATAATCCCCAACAGACTGCCGGCAGCTGTTATCAAAACTGTCGGCCACTCAAATTCTCCCCAGGTACGCCACATCATGATCACACGCACAATAACACCGGCGATAATAACAAATACAACTGTCTCTTTCGGCCCCATGACCATCGTTAATACAGGAGCTGCGATCAGCGCAAAGCCAAAACCAGTTACAGTACTGAAAAAAGTAGCAGCAAATAATATCAACGAAGCAACTGTCAAGACAAAATAATCCATGGTTTCTCTCCGCTCTTTTCTGAAATAGATATCTGCATTATAACACAAAAAGAAGCCCCTACAAAACGGAGCTTCTTTCAGTCGTCTTATTTCAGCCATTGACGTATTATTTTTTTCAAAAGCCTTAGTTCAAACGGCTTGGCTATGTGTGCATTCATCCCCGCGGCCAGCGCCATTTTCACGTCTTCCGAAAAAGCATTCGCAGTAATGGCAATAATCGGAATCCGGACCGCATCACTGCGAGAAGCAGCTCTGATTGCTCTTGCCGCTTCATAGCCATTCATAGTTGGCATCTGGATATCCATAAAAATCAAATCATAATATCCTTCAGGCACCGCCAGGAATTTTTCCAATGCTTCTGCACCATCACCAGCGGATTCACAAGTCAAGCCCAACAGCTTCAAAAACTCTAAAGCAATTTCCAGATTGATTGCATTATCCTCAACTACCAGTACCCGTTTACCGCTATAATCAATATCAGCAGCATTTTCGTTATCACCGGCAGGTTGTTCATACTCGACCGCAACTCCGTTCTGACGCTGCACCTTCAGACAAACAGAAGCAGTGATCTTACTGCCCTTACCAACACAGCTCTCAACATCGATCGACCCGTTCATCAGTTTTGCCAGGTTCAAACTGATCGTCATGCCCAGACCAGTTCCCTGTATTTTACTGACCCGAGAATCTTCTGCTCTTATAAACGGCTCAAAAATACGCTCGATAAAACTTTGTTCCATCCCAATGCCGTTATCTTCTACAATAAAATCAAAAACAGCCAGATCATGTGGTAACGGCTTAACAGTAACCGTCAGCTTTACCACACCTTCATCAGGCGTATATTTAACGGCATTGGACAACAGATTAAGTAATATCTGCTGCAGTCTCAGTGCATCACCCAGCACAGTTATATTTTTCAGTGCCTCTGTTTCCACAATCAGCTGATGCCGTTTCTCCTCAACAGCAGGTTTAATGATATCTAATGCTTCCTCAACTTTTTCTTTTAATAAAAATGCTTCCGAGTTCAATTCTGTTTTGCCGCTTTCGATCTTCGACATATCCAGAACCTCATTCAACAGCTCCAGCATATGTTTGCCAGAAGTGACAATTTTTTTCAAATAATCATCTACATGATCTTTGTCGTCGCAATGTGCCGCTAAAGCCGCCAGCCCCATAATAGCATTCATCGGCGTTCTAATATCATGCGACATTTTTGAAAAGAATTCACTTTTGGCCTGATTGGCCTGTAAAGCCAGCTGATATGCGTCACTGATGATTTGTTTATTTGCTTCCTCCTGCATCGTGCGTTCATGGATATCGCGCATCGTCAAAAGCAGCCGTTCTTTTAATTTACCAAAATATGAAAGCTTAACTTCTTTATATCTGTACCCGTCTTTAGCGGATGAACGGAAATACAGCATAACAGCCTCTTCCTGCTCCAGGCACTTCAGCAAACTATCAATACTCCAGCTTTTTAAATGCTCACAATCTTCTTCACAAACAAACTCTTTTATAAATACCGGCAGCTGTTCATTAATGCTGCCACGCAGCGGCAAGCCGTAATGAGCGCAATAACCGGCAAAACGCATCACATAATCACCACTGTTTAAATCACAGATGCAAACAGCATCATAGTCATGTTCTATCGTAAAATTATAAATAGACTGCAGCTCGATTTTTTCAAGCTCCATTCCTTTTTGCTCGCTGATATCCTCAATGATACCAATGACAAAAGTCGGCTGCTGCTGATCATCCCATGACATAACAGTCATTGTTACCCGCACCCAGCACTGCTTGTTCTTGTCACAGAATGTGGAAGATGCAGTTTTAGCCCCATTATGAATAGCTTCGTACATCGCATAGCAATCTGCCTTACTTTCACCGCTCACAAAATCTTCCACAAAGCTTTCCGGAATATTCCTGTATTCCATACTACAGTTAAAATATTTACTGGTTCTTACCGGCATAACTTCCAGACGTTTTTGCGGATAATAATAAAAATGGAAAATTTTTGTTCCTTCCAGAACCTGGCGCAGCAGTTCCTGAGTACCCTTATCCTGCTCCAGCAATTCCTGATTAAGCAGCTCCATCTGCTTTCTGTTATCAATATCCAGAAAAACACTTTGAATAACACGTTCTCCGTCAATATTTTTGATATATTCACCGCTGCCAATGATCCAGCAATAAGTACCATCGGCCCTCAGCGCCCGATATTCAAAAGACTGTTTCCCCTTGCCCAGCAGTATCGCGTTCATGCTCTGATATACTCTATCACAGTCTTCCGGCGCAGCCAGATCTTCTATCCGCCAGGATTTACGCTTCCAGAATTCTTCTTTTTCATAACCAAAAATCCTGATAGCTTCCATATTGGCATTTTGAAAAACAATACTTCCGTCAGCCTGTGGCCTGTATTGAACGATACCGCACAATACGGACTGAAACAGCTCGTCATAATAATCACGTTTACGTACAACTTCTATCAGCTGCCTGCTCTTTTCGATATTGGCCTGTCTTAAGACCTCAACATCGCTGGCATTCTGATGATAACCGCGAATATAATAAGCATTATCGTCTTCTTTATATAACTTGCCGCTGCAGCGAATAAAAATTGTGCCCCACCATGGATGGTTCCAGCGATACTGAACCTCTACCAGCCTTTTGGTCGTCAGCATCTGTTCAATATATTTCTGCACTATTTCCAGATCTTCTGCAAGCACGCCTTGCGCAAAATGTTTATAATTATCTTCCAGCGATAAACTCTTCTGCAGCCCTAAAAGTTCTAACATTTTATCATCGGCATACAGACGCACGTCAGTATTATTTTTGTTTATTTCCAAAAGCCATAAACCAATATTACTGATTTCCAATATTTCCTGCATCCAGCTGGAACTGTAAAAAATATCTTCTTTTAAGCCGCTAGAGTCCATAATAGTTCCTCTTTCTATTTCAAACTTCTTATTGTCTACATTATACCTTACTCTTAAACAATTTCCAATATTTGTTCTTTAAGAAATGTTTTTTAGCATCCACAAATAACGCGCAAAAAAAAAAGACTCTCGCCCAAACGAGAGTCTTTACTTATTTTTCGCTTTGCAGTCCTTTTTCAGTCAGCATAGTCCAGCCTTCTTCCTGCACGATCAGGCCTTCCTTCATTAAATGCCCCAAAGCACGTTTGAAAGCTGCTTTACTGATACCAAATTTTTCCTTAATGATTTCCATCGGTGTAGTATCACAGTAAGGCATTTTACCATTCCGTTTATGTAAAAAATTTAAAATATCTTCCGCATCGGCGATCATAGCATTTTCTTTTTGCTGGCGTAAGGACAGATTTACCCTGCCATCCTCACGAATATAAGTGATGCGAGCCGTGATCTCCTGACCAAAATCCAAACGCCCGCCGGGAACTTCACTGCGATGCAGAAACGCTAAAAAGCGCTGATTAGTAAAAATGAAGAAGCCTTCCGGCAGGATATTATAGATAGTACCTGTCACGCTGTCGCCGACCTTGACACCAACAGCAGGTTTGGAAGCCTTCAGCATTTCTTCTTCCACCCGCATACTGACAGCAGGGCGTCCTGTTTTATCGCGATACAGCTTTATCCAGACCAGCTGACCCGGCGACACATGCCCTCGCATTTCGCTGTACGGCAAAAATACACCGCGTTCAGCGCCAATATCCACAAACCCGCCGTCCTTGGTCACACTTAAAACCTTAACGTAACCGATCTGCCCTTCGCGCATTTTCGGTAATTTCTGGCTCGCCGTCAAACGGCCATGCGGATCTTTATACAAATAGACTTTAACTTCATCGCCAACATTGACCGCTTCCGTCTGCTGCAGCTTATGCAACAGGATGTCATCAGAAGTATCGCCCGTACCAGCGTCAAGGAAAGCGCCCATTTCGCCCAGACGTGCCACTTTTAAAGTAACAACGTCACCCGCACGATATTTAAGCTGCTTTGCCATGTCTTTTTCATCAGTCATTTTTGCTCTCCACAAATTCTTCCGACGGAGCATCAGCCCACAGTTGCTCCAGATTATAGAACTCGCGTTCTTCTTCAATAAAGATATGCGCAACACAATTACCATAATCCATCAAAATCCAACGACCTTCAGCATAGCCTTCTTTGTGAGTAACAAAAATGCCTGCCTCCGCCAATTTATCTTCGATATTGTCAGCAATAGCTTTAACTAGAATATTATTTCCAGCGCTGGCAATAATAAAATAATCAGTTACAGGAGAAATGTTCTCCATATTCAGCAGCAAAATATCCTTTGCTTTTTTATCGCAGGCTGCCGCCGCGATCTTGTGTGCAATTTCTTTAGTAGTAAAATCCATCTTTTCGCCTCCTTTATTCTTGTTCATCTTCATCATCTTTCATATAGGGAATGCCGATTTCGTCCAAAGATTTTTGAACTTCATCGCGTGATGTAGCCCAATAGCTGATACCTTCTGTATCGTCAAAATTACCATACAGCATACCCGACTTGACCTTTTCGTCACCAAACAGCTTAAAGCTGTTTGCAGCCTTGATCATCGTCAAAGTGTTCATATCGGTCTCCACATGTCTGTCAACAGTCGAAAACAGCGCCGGGATCTTAGTCACCGTATCGATATTGAAAATCTGTGCTGCCGCCGCTTTCATAAACTTCTGCTGCCTTTGCACGCGGCCAATATCACCCAGCTCATCTTTGCGGAAACGCACATATTCGCCTGCCCGTTTACCGTCCAGATGCTGATAGCCATGTTTAATATCAATAACAAGATCGGCGTAAGGATCTTCATAATACATATCCTTTTCCACATATAAATCAACGCCGCCGATCAGATCGATAACATCAATAAACGCACGCCAGTCCACTAAAACATAATAATGGATCGGTACCTGCAGCAGATTGGCTACCGTTTGCTTGGCCATCATCACACCGCCGTAAGCATAGGCTGCATTCAGCTTATCCCAACCAGCCCGGCCCGGAATCTGCACCTTGGTGTCACGCGGCAGCGAAAGCAGCGCAACCTTATTATCGCCGGGGTCAAAGCTGGCCAGCATCATCGCGTCAGTTCGCTTTGGTTCATCCGGAGCAGCATCACTGTCACCGTCATCTATACCCAAAAGCAAAATATTGATGCGCTTGTTCAATTTTTCATTTTGGGTTATCTTGTCGCTGGCACCAACAACATCAACCTTCGGCGGATTGATAAAATTGTCATAGATCCAGACTGTTCCCCAAAAAGCTCCCGTCAGCAGTACCGCCAAAACCAACAGTACAAATACCAGCCTGCCCCAACGTAATTTACGTTTCTTGCGGACAGGCCTGCTCTCTCTATTTTCTTCCACAGACATTGGCATCTCCTACAAATTCAATTTAAGCCTTTTAAACTTAGCCGCCAATTCGTTATACCCCTCTATGCAATGAGGGTGTACCAAAAGGTCGTATTCCAGCAAATAACGTATCGTCTGCGCATAAGCATTTATCATGGCCTGTTCCAGGTCAACCTTAGCCAGCCGGCGCATTTCCTCGATACCTGCAAAATCACGGGTCGGCTCCAGCAGATCAGCCAGATAGACAACCATCTCCATCTTGCTCATGCCTGCCGCACCAGTAGTATGAAAACGGATAGCATCCAAAATTTCCTGATCGGTAACGCCGTATTTTTCCCGGGCGTAATATACGCCCAGTTTGGCATGCAGTAAAATAGGCTGATTCCTTTCGACATCATCCATTGGTAAACCCAAAGCAATTGTATGCATCAAAAGATCACGCGTAGGTATCTCACGCCCGCAATCGTGCAGTAATGCCCCCACGCCAACCTTTTCCTTATCCAGTCCGTAAACAGCTGCCAGTTCAAGAGCAGTATCGTATACAGCCAAAGAATGTTTAAAACGCTTATGAGGCAAAGATGCTTTAAGAAGTTTTTTCATTTCTGTGATATCCAGCATGATAACAACTCCTCTCACTACCATTAAGACTGGTAGAGATGCTCCTCTAAAATATACTTTTCTACACTTTCCGGCACCAGACCCTTAATAGAAAGTCCTCGTCTGACACATTCACGAATGCCAGTCGAAGAAATATCTACTTCAGGAGTATCCAAAAGTATAATTTTATTCTTAGCAGGCTCGCCAAAAAATTCGCAAACCTTGTCAATAGTCTGCCCATAACCGGGCCTGTCAGCAGCTATAAAAGTCACTTCTGCCAGCAATTCCCTGATGCGGTGCCAGGTGTTCAGCATCGGCACAGCGTCGGCACCAATAATAAAATACAGCTCATATTCTGGATAGCGGGCCTTTAGCTCCATAACCGTATCATAAGTATAGGAAACTCCGCTGCGCTGCAATTCAATATCAGTAACTTCAAAATAAGGAAAAGGCTCCGTTGCCAGCTCCGTCATCCGATAACGGTCAGCAGCAGGTGCAAACTCCAGACCAACCTTATGAGGCGCAATAAACGCAGGAACAAAAATTATTTTTTCCAAGCCCAAATGCTCGTAAATAAACTTGGCCGTCTGCAGATGCCCCAAATGAACAGGATCAAAAGTGCCGCCCATAATGCCAAGCTTTTTGCTCTTCACTCGTTTACCCACCTTCCTTATTATCACTATATTATACCAAAAACAGGCAAGCTTGCACAACTATATTAGAGATTTTGCAAAAAGGAAATTTTTTAATGCTATAATCTAAATATTTTTCGGCCGATATTGACAAACATATAGCCTTATAATCTTTTAACTATTTTGAGCGTTTAGAACTGCTGAACAAATAAAAACAGCTGACCCTAAAATAAAGGTCAGCTGTTTTTTACATTCACCAACAAAATCTCCCGCATCTATAAACAATCTATCTGTTATCAAAACATGCAACTTTTAACGCTTCTTACCAAAAATCTGCAGCAGCCGTAAAAACAGGTTAATAAAATCAAGATACAAAGTCAAAGCACCCAGCACCGCAAATTTAGCAATACTGCTTTCATCGTCATCTATGCTGTGAGCTATTTTTTTAAGCTTTTGCATATCGTAAGCAGTAAGGCCAACAAAGATAACGATCCCCACATAAGTAAGAATCCACATCATAGTGTCATTTTTCAAAAACATATTGACGACCGAAGCGATGATCAGACCAATCAAAAGCATAAACAAGATACTGCCCATTTTGCTTAAATCCTTTTTAGTGACATAACCAAAAAGAGCGGTGGCGCCAAAAGTACCAGCAGTTATCCCAAAAGTCGTAGCAATGGACTCCTGCGTATACATAAGAAAAATTGCCGACAGTGTAACGCCGGTTACAGCTGAATAAACAAAAAACAGAAAGCTGGCCATACTCGCACTCAGCGAATTGATTTTGCTGCTGATGATCATAACCAACACGATCGGCGCAAACAAAAACGCATAAAACGTTATTTGACTGCCAAAGATCAGATTTAACAACGCCGGAGAATGTGCCGTATAATAGGCGACTATCCCCGTTGATAAAAGTCCAAAAAACATCCACCCATAAACCTGGGCAAAAAAGCTTTGTACAATACTTGTACGCTTAACTGATTCCACATATGATTGATTTTCCATAAATTTACCCTCCTGAAATGTCTAAATAACTTAAGAAATTATGAATTAAATCATTTTATGTATTCATTATATTAGATACACTAAATTTACACAATTTTTTATATTTTATTTTCTTTAAATTATAATAACTATATAGAAGCTTTTTAATAAAAAACCTTTTACAATTTTATTTTTCATAATCACATTCAAAAAATAGGTCATATATCAATTTCAGTTAGAAATTTAGAAAAAAACTTTCAGCAGATACTGAACGCCAATAATGATGGCAACTAAAAGCAGCAGTGCTTTAGTACGGTCCTTTAAATCAAAAACAGTTTTAGGCCTTCTTAGATAATCTAAGAAGGCCTGCATTTTTTCGTGACAGGTTACTTTTTTAGTGATATTTTGCTTAACTTCATGTTCACTGCAATAATTTTTACTCATAGCGCAACGCCTCGATAGGATCTAAAAGTGCAGCTTTACGTGCAGGGTAGATGCCGAAGAACAAACCAATACCAACGGAGAATACCACCGCAATGATAATAGTCGGTATGGAGATCACCGTTTGCCAGCCGGCAAAATAGCTTATGGCATAGGAGGAACCGATACCTAAAATCACACCCAGTGTACCGCCGACAACGCCGATCACCATAGCTTCGATCAGAAACTGCAGCAGAATATTGTTGTAAGTCGCTCCAAGTGCTTTACGGATACCTATTTCCCGTGTCCGTTCGGTAACAGAAACCAGCATGATGTTCATAATACCGATACCGCCGACAAGCAGGCTGATAGCAGCTATGCAGCCTAACAGCAGGGTAATGGTATTAGCAGTTTCCATCATTGTTTCCATCAAAGCTGCCAGATTACGTACGGTGAAGTCATCATCGTCGCCTGCTTTGATTTTGTGCCGCTGGCGCAGCAGCTGTTCTACTTCGCCCTGCACCTGGTCGATAACATTTTCATTTTCGGCCTGGATCGTGATCCTGTTTATATGTGTAATACCCATCATGCGATTTTGCGCCGTTGTCAGCGGTATGTATACCACGTCATCCTGATCCTGGCCGCCAGCCGATTGACCTTTGGCTTCCAGGACACCGATTACCTGAAACGGTGCTTTATTGATACGCAGAGTTTTGCCAACAGCATCGCCTTCGGGGAACAGATTATCGACAATCGTCTGTCCGATAACACAAACTCTGGCTCTGCTGCTGAGATCACGTTCAGTCATATTACGGCCTTCAGCTAATTTATAGCTGCGGATATCCAGTACATTAGGTGTCGTTCCTTCAACACTGGCAGTCCAGTTTTGGTTGCCGACAACTAATTGATAAGATGAAGAAACAGCCGGGGCAATATAAGCAATGCCTTCGATCTGTTTTTCGATGGCGTAAGCATCTTCCGCCGTCAGACGCGCACCCTGACCGGCTGCCAAGCGTGCGCCGCTGGCAGTACGTCCGCCGGACATAACGATAAGCAGGTTACTGCCCAGACTGGAAATGTTATTTTTGACCTGTTCCTTAACGCCAAAGCCCAAACTGACCATGGCAATAACAGCGCCGACACCGATAATGATGCCCAAGAGCGTCAGCAATGTACGCAGCTTATTGGAAATCATTCCGTCAATGGCCATTTTGATAGATTCGTTAAACATGGTCAGCCCTCCATTCGTCACTGACCAGCTTACCGTCACGCATAGTTAAAATACGTTTGGTCTGCTCGGCGATATCCGGCTCATGTGTGACCATGACTACCGTTTTGCCGTTATCATTCATTTTTTTAAAGATATCCATAATTTCATAGCTGGATTTGGTATCAAGATTACCGGTAGGTTCGTCCGCCATAATAATGGCCGGGTCATTGATCAGTGCGCGTGCAATAGCCACACGCTGACGCTGACCGCCTGACATTTCCGTTGGATTATGGTCGATCCTGTCACCCAGTCCCACTGCTTCCAAAGCTGTTTTAGCCCGTTCCAGCCTTTCCTCTTCGCCAATACCGGCATAAACTAAAGGCAAAGCTACATTTAATTGTGCTGACAGTTTCGGCAGCAGATTAAAGTTCTGGAAAACAAAGCCGATTTTAGCATTGCGCGTACGCGCCAATTCATCGTCACTATAGCCGGCGACTTCTTTTCCATCCAGATAATATTGTCCGGAGGTTGGTCTGTCCAGGCAGCCCAGAATATTCATCATTGTTGATTTACCACTGCCGGACGGTCCCATAATAGAAGTAAATTCACCGACACCGATTTCTACGCTGACGTGATCTAGCGCATGGACTACGGCATCGCCCATAACATATGTTTTCATAATATCTTCAAGCCTGATTACAGCAGTCATATGCGCAGCTCCTTTCATTTTATCAGTGCATCGGAGGGCCACCCATGCGATTACTGTTAGTTTGCGTTGCTTTAGCGGCCTTAACCAAAATTTTATCGCCTTCTTTAAGTTCAGGGCTGCTGACTGCGACCTTATCGTCACCGCTCAGACCGACTTCAACATCTACGTTGCGGATCTCTTTTGTTGCTTCATTATAAACCTGTACATAACGGCTGCTGCCTTCAGTACGCAGGCAATTAGCCGGTACCATCAGTACACCGTCTGCTTCATTGACAATAATATTTGCGCGGGCTGTCATTGTTGGCAGCAATTTACCTTCCGAGTTGGCTACATCTACATAAACGGTGTAATAAATAACATTATTTTCGGTAACAGCTTTACGGGATACCAACCTTACTATACCTTCAAATGTTCTGTCCGGATAGGAATCAACTGTAAAGTTTACTTTCTGCCCTACTTTTACCTGTCCGATATCAGATTCATCAACCATGGTTTCGATCTGCATATTATCCAGATTGGCAATAGACATGATGACCTGAGGTTCGGAAATACCAGAGCTGATCGTCTGACCAACGGGGGTAGGTTTGCCTATGACATAACCGGAAATCGGTGTAGTGATGACAGTATCATTAACATTAGAGGTAGCCTGGTCATAATTTGCTTTCGCAACTGTATAATCGGCTTCTGCCAGATCATAATCAGATTTTGAAATAGCTCCTTTGGCCAGCAGTGCACTGTAACGATTATAAGTCGCTAAAGCATTTTCCATTTTGGCCTGCATTTGTGTTTGTGTTGCCGCCAGCGAAGTATCATCTAAACGTACCAGTACCTGTCCAGCATTGACATGATCGTTCTCTTCAACACAGACTTCAACGATACGGCCGGTTATTTTGGAACTGATATCGACATTATCTACGGCACTTAAACTGCCGGTAGCTGATATGCTGTCCGATAAATGTCCATATTCAACGGTCGCCGTCCGCACCGTTTCTTTAACTTCGGTACTGCTTTTATAATAACCATAGCCAAAATAACCGATCGCTATCACAGCTATCAAAAATCCCAGCAGATACTTATTACGTTTTATCCATGCTAACATCATACATCCCTCTTTACTTTCGTAAAATTAACAATTCTTATCAGCTCGTACTATGTTTAAAATTATAACTTATTCCATTCTTTTGGTCAAAACCTATGATAACGAAATTCTGTGTTTTTTTAATGACATTTTTTGCAAAAAGTATGACAAAAAAGTGATTTCTAAAAACAGAAAAAGCAGTCTGCGCTGGGCGCAGGCTGCTTTTAGTTTAAAAATCAACCACGTATTTGTCCGTCGCCGCTGATAAGATATTTGCTGCTGGTTAGCTCCGGCAAAGCCATTGGTCCGCGTGCATGCAGTTTTTGTGTACTGATGCCAATTTCAGCGCCGAACCCGAATTCAAAGCCGTCTGTAAAACGTGTTGAAGCATTAACATAAACTGCAGCAGCATCGACACGCTGCTGGAACGTGCGGGCATGGTTATAGTCACTGGTGACGATACATTCAGAATGTTTAGTCCCATATTTAGCAATATGTGCAAGAGCCTCTTCCAATCCGCTTACTATTTTTACTGATAAACGCAGATCTCCGTACTCTGTGGCCCAGTCTGCTTCTGTAGCTGCCTGAATTCGTTTATCAAAAGCCTGCGTCTTACCACATCCAATAATAGTGACGCCGGCGGCAAAATATTCTGTCAGCATCTGCGGCAAAAATTCAGCAGCAGCGTCTTCATGCACCAGTAATGTTTCCATAGCATTGCAAACTGCCGGACGCTGTACTTTAGCATTGATCGCAATCGCACGCGCCATATCATAGTCTGCACCTGCATCCACATAAGTATGACAGACACCGATGCCTGTTTCGATGACAGGAACCGTTGCATTCTGTACCACTGCCTGAATAAGTCCAGCACCTCCGCGGGGAATAACTACGTCGACCAGTCCGTTCATTTTTATTAAATCAGTTACTGCCTGACGATCACTGCTGTCAACGAACTGTATTGCTCCAGCAGGGATACCTGCCGCCTCTGCCGCTTGCGTTAGTATGCCGGCAATGACAATATTAGACTGCAGTGCTTCGCTGCCGCCCTTCAAAATAACCGCATTACCTGATTTTACGCACAAACCGATCGCATCAGCCGTAACATTCGGACGGGCTTCATAAATAATCCCGATCACGCCAAGAGGAACACGTACCTTAGTCACAGTTAAACCGTTAGGCAGCCTGCGCCCGTCTAAAACGTTACCGACAGGATCTTCAAGCTGCGCTACCTGACGCAGACCTTCAGCCATAGCGTTGATACGTACCTGGGAAAGCGCCAATCTGTCTAACATCGATTCTTTCATATTATTAGCACGGCCAGCTTCCATGTCTTTGGCATTAGCCGCCAAAATTTCCGCAGCCCCTGCTTCAAGCGCGTCTGCCATCGCCAACAGAGCTTTATTTTTGATCACGGTAGAAGTTACTGCCAGTTCACCGGCCGCACGATGTGCCGCTTCGGCTTTAGTACGCACCATTTCATAAGTTGTCATGTCAGATACCTCCTAACCTAAAATAACCAGATCATCACGATGAATAACCTCATCGTAATTTTTATGGCCTATTTTATCTTCTATTTCCGAAGTTTTTGCACCTTTGATCTGCTCCAGCTCGGCTGAAGAATAGTGACTTAACCCGCGAGCCAGTTCGTGCCCTGCCATATCGACAACGCTGACGGTATTTCCCGCTTCAAACTGTCCTTCAACTGCCGTGATTCCTGCCGGTAAAATACTGCAGCCGCCGGCTTTACGCACGGCCTTGGCACAGCCTTCGTCAATAACAAGTTTGCCCATGATACGGGCGCCAAAAGCCAGCCAGCGTTTACGAAACTGCAGCCTGTTCTCTTTCGAAACAAAAACTGTACCTATATTTTCACCTTGCAAAATACGGGCTATGGCATATTTTTCATCACCGCGGGCAATTGCCAGATGGATACCTGAACTGGTAGCGGCTTTAGCCGCCTGGATCTTGGTAAACATCCCTCCTGTACCCAAGCTGCTGCCAACACCACCGGCACTGGCCTCAATTTCAGGAGTAATATCACTGACGATACTCACCAGTTTCGCATCGGGATGTGTCTGTGGGTTTGCGGTATATAATCCGTCCACATCAGAAAGGATAACTACCAGATCAGCATCGACGATGCCGGCAACCAGAGCCGACATATTGTCATTATCGCCTATTTTCAATTCATCTAAAGCTACAACGTCATTTTCATTGACAATAGGAATTACCCGGTTTTTCAGCAGCTCCATAAAGGTATTGCGGGAATTTGTATAGCGGTGCCTGTCCAAAGATTCTGTTTTAGTAAGCAGCACCTGCGCTACGATCTGTCCATATTCGGCAAAAAGCTTCTCATAGGTGTGCATTAAAATACCCTGCCCCACAGCAGCAGCAGCCTGCTTACCGGGAATAGTCTTTGGTTTTTCGGACAGCCCCAGACGGTCTACCCCTACAGCAACGGCACCGGAAGTAACAAGGATCATTTCTTTACCCTGATTCTGTAAGTCGGCAAGTTCCCGGGCCAGTCGGTCTATCTGTTCAAAATTACGTTTACCGTTAGCGTAAGTTATGGTACTGGTACCAACTTTCACTACGATACGTTTAGCTTCTTTAAGTGCAGAGCGGTCAAAAGTCATCCAGCTCAATCCCCTCGTTAAAATCTTAGTATTCTTTGAATTCAAATACCATATCGCGGATACGTACGGTTTGACCTTCCTGAATACCTTTTTCTTTTAAAGCCGCATCAATCCCCAGGCTTTTCCAAATCAGCTGGAAACGATACAAAGCTTCGTCATTATCAAAATTGGTCATAGCTACCAAACGCTCGATATTTTTCCCTTTTACTTCAAAATCAGCATCCGCACAAGCCGTGATCTCAAAACTGTCCGGGTCTATTTCATCCATAATGATATTCTCTTCTTCGTCCGGTTCCGGTTCAAAGTTCTGCAGCATCTCATAAGCCTTATACATCAGTTCCTGCAGACCTTCGCCGGTAGCCGCCGAAGCCTTAACGATTTCATAGCCTTTAGCTTCAACATATTCTTTAACACGCTGGAAATTTTCCTGGCCTTCCGGCAAATCCATTTTGTTGGCAACTACCAGCTGCTTGCGGCGTCCTAACCGTTCGCTGTATTGAGACAGCTCAAAATTGATTTTTTCAAAATCCTCAATAGGATCACGTCCGTCGGTACCGGAAACATCCAAAACATGCAGCAGTACTTTCGTACGTTCTACATGACGCAGAAAGTCGTGACCCAAGCCAACACCTTCATGCGCTCCCTCGATAAGTCCGGGAATATCAGCAAGAACAAAGCTGCGTTCAGCATCGATACGCACCACTCCTAAAACAGGGGTCAATGTAGTAAAATGATAAGCGGCAATTTCAGGTCTTGCAGCCGAAACCTGTGCAATGATACTGGATTTACCGACACTCGGATAGCCTACCAGGCCAACGTCAGCCAGAAGCTTCAACTCCAGCTTTATCCAGCGCAGCTCGCCCGGTTCACCTTTTTCTGCAAAAGTCGGTGCTCTGTTGGTACTTGTAACATAGCAGGCATTGCCTTTACCACCACGGCCGCCTTTAGCAATAACATATTCCTGTCCGTCCTCAGTTAAATCAGCCAGGCGCACACCGGTAGCATCATCGCGCACTAAAGTTCCAAGAGGTACTTTTACGATAACATCATCGGCACGTGGGCCTGTACAGTTGGAATTACCGCCGTGTCCGCCACGTTTGGCAACAAATTTTCTTTTGTAACGAAAATCTATTAAAGTATTGAGATTTTTATCAGCTTTTAAAATCACGTCGCCGCCGCGACCGCCATTCCCACCGTTCGGACCGCCTTTTTCAACAAATTTTTCGCGTCTGAAGCTGCTGCGG
>OGQG01001144.1_pt1 | contig 21835 bp, 15 predicted proteins | sample 1553201 | NCBI WGS metagenome assembly OGQG01 (sample SAMEA2579925, study PRJEB22360) | human gut metagenome | biome: human gut; feature: human-associated habitat; material: faeces | place: Denmark | collected 2008/2010
CAAACCAGCCCTGCCATATGGCAGGTCTGCTTGACACGTCGGGATGCCGCGGTTACCACCGGCACACCGGATTATTTTGCGAACTTCATTTCGTCGAGCAACCACCCGGCATCGGCATACTTGTCGATCACCCACATCACATAGCGGATATCCACGCACACCGTGCGCGCCAGTTCGGGATGGAACCACACGTCGCCGGCCATCGACTCGCGGTTGCCGTCGAACGCAAGCCCGATAAGATGCCCCTTGCCGTCGAGCACGGGGCTGCCCGAATTGCCTCCCGTAATGTCGTTGTCGGTCAGGAAATTGACATAGAGCGTATCGTTCTCGCCCCAGCGTCCCCAGTCCCGTTTGGCGATCAGCCGCCGCATACGGTCGTCGACGCGGTATTCGTATTCGTCGGGGTTGTACTTCTCCATATAGCCCGCGATCGTCGAACGCGAATCGTAATGCACGCCGTCCGAAGGGTTCAGGGGTTGCACGCTACCGTAGGTCAGGCGCATGGTCGAGTTAGCGTTGGGATACTGCGCCAGCCCTTCCGAAGCACGGAAATCGTAAAGCACGTCGGCATAGCGGCTCTCGCTTCGCCCGACACGCGCACGGCCGCGCTTCTCGGCCTTGTCCACACCGCCCGTAAAACGTTGTACTGTGACCGATTCGGTAAGCGCAACCATGGGGTCGCGGCGTATTTCGGCAACCGACCGGTTCTTCGAGAAATAGGCGTCGTAACGCGCAGGATCGCTGCAAAACGAGGCATCGAACGCCGCACGCGCCATGCGGTCGGCATTGCCTCCCGCCTTGTCGTACATCGCCTGCAACTGCGCACCCCACATCTCGCGCGGCACGTTGGCCGTGAAGTTCACTACCATCCGCGCCAACAGGTCGCGGTCGGTCGCGGCATCGTAGTTACGGCTCAGGCGGCCGCTCCCGGCCACGACGCTCCGGGCATCCTTCGAATCCACGATCAGCGAGTCCTGCTTCAGCCGTTCGAGCTTGCCCAGGTACGACGACACGCGGTTGGCCACGAGCAGCGCCTCGCTGGGGCCGAGCCATGCCTCGCGGAAATAATTGAGGTTGCGCTCGGCGCCCTGCCGCGCCTTATAACCGCGCGCGAGCTCTTCGAGCAACGTCCCGTCCTCGGCCTTGCGGGCCGAATCGGCCTCGATCCAGCGCTGCAGGTGTTCCTCCTCGGCCTCACGGATCGCCACGACATCGAAGCGGCGCAGGCATTTGTTCTCCCACTTGGCGTAGTCGGCGTAGTTGCTCAGGCCGAAATAGGCATCCGAATACTCCATGCGCACCCGCGGATCGCGTTCCATATGGCGTTTGAGAATATCCATCCGGTCATGGCGGTTGGCCACGACGATCGGGTTGCGGACACACTGTTTCTCAGCCACCGCGAACGACGACGCATAGCGGTTCGTACGCCCCGGGAATCCGATCACCATTGCGAAGTCGCCGTCATGCACGCCGCCCGTGGCGACCTGCAACACGCGGCGGGGTTTGAGCGGCACATTGTCGGCGGAATAGGCCGCAGGGCGCCCCTCCCGGTCGGCATAAACGCGGTAAAGCGCGAAATCGCCCTTGTGCTGGGGCCAGCCCCAGTTGTCGTAATCGCCGCCGAAGGCACCGATCGACGCAGGCGGCGTACCCACCAGCCGCACATCCTTGTAGATGTCGTAGTAGAACATCAGGTACATTTTGCCGCCCCACATCGAGTAGCACGACACCTCGCACTCCGTTTCCCGGCCGTAGCGCCCTTCCAGTTCGGCATAGAGGCGGCGCGGGGCCATCATGCCCCATTTCCCGGCGGCTTTCATCTCCTCCTTGAGCGCATTGGCCTCGTCGGTCACGTCGACCACCTTGCGCACGAACCACACGGTCTTGCCGGGGACGGGAATCTCCTCATCGCGCGTGCGTGCCCAGAATCCCGTTTCGAGCAGGTTGCACTCGGGCGTCGACAGGGCGCAGATGTCGCTGTAAGCCACATGGTGGTTGGTAATCATCAGCCCCTGGTCGGAGATCATGCTGCCCGTTCCCATGCCGCCGTCGACAGCCACCACGGCATCGGCCAGCGCCGCCGATTTCTCGTTGTAAATCTCCTTATCCTTGATTTTCAGTCCCCGGGCCTTCATCTGCGGATAAATCTCCGCCAGCCGGTGCATCAGCCACATGCCCTCGTCGGCCATCGCAGGCTGCATACAGAGCAGCACAACGGCCAGACAGGCTATCCATCTTCTCATATCTTTCATCCTTATAAAAGGGAGGGCACCGTCGCCGACACCCTCCCGATAAGTTTACGGTTATTCTTCGACGGTCTTGCCCTCGGTTGTGAATTTCAGCCGCGGGTCGGCCTCCTTGAAGGTGCCGTCAGCCATGCGCAGCGTCCATTTTTCGGTCTGGAAAACCTCTTTCCACAGCTTCGCGTCGTCCCACATCGACTTCACATAGTGGATACGCATCACGGGTTTCATATCCCGCAGGACGAAATCCACGGACACGATGCCGTCCGTACACGAAAGGAAGCTCTTGAAATAGGGGAACGCATTGCGGATCGGCATCTTCTCGATGCCGGGGAATACCATCTCGTAGACCGCCTTGGGGAACTGCTCGTCGTCACCCCATTTCTCCAGGTTGGCAACGAACCTGCCCGCGAGTTTCTCCACATCGCGGAACATGACCTGCGCAAACTCTTCGCGCGAAACCTGTCCGGCGACCGCATAGGTTTTGAGCACCGTATGCATCGGGATCACCTTCTCGCCCTCCTTGGCCGGGATGATCAGCTCCTTGGCGTCGATCGCCTCCCCGAACATCTTTTCGGTAATACCGGCGGCCGGATCGACGTAGACCGTCACATCCACCGGACAGGCGAATTCCGACGTGAAGCCGTAGACTCCCTCGATCTTCTGGAGCACCATGCCGAAATAGATCATGTCCATCCGGTCGTGAAGCCCTTCGACGCCGAGCTTCACCACGTCGAGCACCGGCACCTGCTCGCCTGGCATGGCATATTTGCGCAGCGTCGGGGCAAAGATCGCAGCCTGTATCTTCAGCGTATCGGTGGCAGCCGGGTCGTAAAGCACCTCGACGCCATGGCGGCGTACGAAGGTCTTGACGCCGTATACGCCCTGCACGGCCTGCATCTTGGCCGAAAAAGCCTTCGACGAACCGAAGCACTTGATCGTCTGCAAGCCCTCCATCTCGAACGTCTGCAGGTTCTCGACCTTCTCGTAGTCGCCCCATTTTTCGTCGATCGTCGGCAGTTCCATGGTGGAACCCAGCCATATGGCCAGGAAGAAGAGCACCACGGCCAGCAACCCGGGCACCCAGCGCAGCGAACGACGGCCGTTGACCTGCAAGGCATCCTTGGCACACGCACCGATGCAGTTGCCGCACAACGTACAGTCGACATGCTTCACCTTCACATAGTCATGGATCGGAAGCTGGTAAGGACATTTCTTTTCGCACAGTCCGCAATTATTGCAGGTGTTCAAATCCCGCCTGATGTACATCAGGGGGAAGGTGCAGCTGCGCATCTTGGCGATCTCGACGATATAGGCGGCAAGACATGCGCCGCCGATCGTCCAGACCCACGCGTTCGCAACGCCCAGCGCACCGAGCGCCCAGCCGCCGAGGGCGGCGATCACGAACAGCAGCGTGAATTTGAAAATGTTGCTGACAGCTCCCAGCGGACAGATGTATTTGCACCAGAACATCTTTACCACGAAGCCGCCCAAGAGCAGCAGCGTAAGGCTCGTGAGCGACATCCAAAGCACGATTTCGCCCTTGAAACCCGTAGCCACGGCATAGAACGGGTCGAGTTTCTTGCAGAACAGCTCGCTCGACGAGAGCGTGAAATAGAGGATCGTGAAGAGCAGCACGTACTTCACCACGCGCAGCAGCTTGTCGACGACGCTCCCCGAAGGGACATCGACCTGCAGGTGCAGTTTTTTCCCGGCACGCCCCATCCACTCGCCGACGGTGCCCAGCGGACAGAGGTATCCGCAGAAAAGTTTGCTGAAGAGAATCACTCCCACGGCGAGCACGAGGCCCATCATGATCTGGAGCATCGACATCGAACAGGCCAGCGAATTGTTCACCAGATAGGTACCGAAGGCCTGCAACCCGCCGAAAGGACAATATGCCTCGACATCGACGGGTTTGTCGCTGAATTTGGCCCAAAGCACCGTGCCGACAATGGCAGCCAGTACGCCCCATTGCAGCAGGTGCTTCAAATAATTAGGTTTACGTTTCATTTATTGTTGTTTGTGTTGTGTGTGTTTGTGTGCGGGGGTGAGGATCACTCCTTGTTCTTGATACAGCGAACCGGGGCAGCGCCATAACCACCCTGGTAAGCGATTGTCATGCGATTGTAACTCTTGTTGTAAGTTATCATACCGGCATAATACTGGATGTTCTTGATGCCGCTTTCCGGATCGTCGGCCGTATTGTATGTAACCTTGTAACCCGTCGAGCTGGGGAAATATCCCATGCCGAACGCCGAAGCGTCGGCAGCCGAGACCGTGGCCATATAGGCCGGGGTCGCCGTGGCGCTCGCCGCATTGATATAGCCGCAGCCCGCAATATTGAAACCGTCCTTGTTGAGCGCGGCAATCGAACCGCCGCTCTGCGTCTTGTCGAAATAGGGCGACGTCGGGTCGGACAGGCTGGCATCAAGAAGGCCGGGGTGCGGCCAGCCTGCCGCTGCCGACACCCGCCAGCTTGAGCCACTCGTCCCTCGTCGGGATATGCCACCCGTCGGGGCAGATGCCCTGCGCACCCTCGTATTGGTCGAAATTGGTGCCCGTCATCTCGCCGGTCATTCCCAGCATCACGGGATAGCTGTACAGCAGGCCCGCGGTCTCAGTCAACGACGGGTCGGCGGCTTTCGAGAGGTTGCAGGGGTACCACACTCCGTTGCCGTCCTTCGGGTCGCTCGATATGGTTTTGCCTTCGGGAACATAGCGCAGGTTCTCGGCCATCCACGTGCGGCCGTCCTTGAGCGTGACGATCTTGTACTTCACGCCGCCCCACTCGACGGTCGGGGTCTCCACTTCGCCGTCGCCGTCCGGCAGCAGGTCATCTCCGTCGACCCAGCCCGCGATCGGGCCGCTGAATTTCACCTGAATGTCAGCCGGCTGCACGTTGCAGTCCATGCGGCGGTTCTCACCCGACTTGAGGTCGGTCGTGCCGAGCGTCTGCGTACGCATCTTACCATCGGCCGTGGTGACCGTAACCTTGAGCTGCACACCGTTCTGCGGCACCAGCAGCGCGTAGTAAACTTTCTCGGCAGTGGCCGTATTGGCGGTCACGTCGGATGCCTCGGCACCCGCCTTGGCCGTAAAATCGCCCGTGGCAGGATCGAGCACACCGGTGCCGACAGCACCCTTGATGACGATGTCCCGGATGTCGAAACCCGATTCGTTCGTCACGCTGATGACGATCCGCGACATTTTGTGCTTGAAGGTCATCTGCGTGGACGACAGCGTGGGCTTGACCCCCGTCTTCACGGCCACGATCAGGTCGGAAGCCGTGTAGTTCGCGCCGCTCTGATCCGCCTTTACCGAAAACTCCGCAGGCGCCGCGGCACCGGCCTGGTAGGGATAATAGGCGAAGAGCGTCGAGGTGGCGTTGACATCTTCGTACCAGAGGAAACCCTCGGTCTTGAAGTCCGTGCCGTCGAACGACATCTCCTTGTTCGCCACGAACGCCGAACCGTCCGCCGTCATCGTGATCGTGAGGCCGACCTTGTCGTTCAGCTCGAAATCGGTGTCCGTCGCCCGCGTGCCGGACGACATGCTTGCCGGCGTCAGCGCAGGGTTGGCGATCGTCGGAGTGATGCGCACCTGCTTGTCGCCCGTTCCGGTGCTTTCTTCCTTCGAGCAGGCGGTGAAAGCCATCGCCGCGACTGCCATCAATGTCAAAATCTTTTTCATAATCTATCCTTTTGAATTTAAAAATTATATCCTACACTCAGCGTCGCCGCGACCCGGTTGGGCTGCGCAACGTATTCCAGTCCGAAACCGTGTTCGTAACGCGCGAACACGTCGACATAGAACCGTTTGATATTGCGCCGCAGCCCGAGCGCCGCCCCCAGCCGTTTGGCCGTGAGGTATTCGTTTTCGTAATCGTAGTAAGCGGTCAGCTGCCCGGGATATTCGCCCGGCTGCACGCCGGGGGTTTCGAACTGCGTTTCACACTCCGAGAAACCTCCCAGGCGGTAATCCGCCGCGAGGGTCAGCTCCCAGAGGCCGAACGTGCGGATCAGCGAGGCATACATCTTGGTAAAGTGGAGCTTCTGCCCCTTGACATAGGGGTACATCAGCGTCGATTCGCGGTTGAGCTGCGAATAACCGACCCCGGCACGCAAATCCGTATGCGGTGCCACGAACTCGTATTCGCCCCCAAGGTCGAGCCCCTTGCGCCCGAAAGTCGGTGTCGAACCGTGTATGGTGATGGTCTGCACGCCGTTGATGGTCTCGGTGGTGATGATGTTCTCGTCGGTGCGGAGCGTCTGCCAGTCGAGGTTCACGCGCACGAAATGCCTGCGCAGTGCCGTTCCCAGCGACAGGGCGGCGTTCGCCGTCACTTGGTGCGTTTCGAACAGATGCCAGATAATGCGGCTCTCGCCCGTCTCGCCCTGCCTGTTACGGTAGGCGACGTCGGCATAGAGCGGCCCGTATTGCAACTGGACGCCCGCCCCCTGCGTATTCTCGCGGACGGGGAATCCCGAAACGCCGTTGGTCGAGAGGTGTATGTCGGTGCTCCCCCACTTCTCCAGCGACCCGTAGAGCAGTCCCCGGTCGAAGAATGCCTCGTACAGATCGGCACCGGGGCCCACGCCTTCCGCATCGACCTTCTCGCTGTTCGTACCCACGATATAGACCGCACCGGCGGCAAAACGCCCCGCGTGGTACATTATTCCGGGCGAAAATTCGAAATCCAGCCGTGTGTTCTTGTGGCGCAGGTCTTTGCGCTTGGCATAGTTGCGGGCTTCGAACTCCACGCGCAGGCCGCCCGTCCACCGGTTGCCCAGCACGGCCGACATACCGCCCGTGAAGGTATAATCCTCGCGCACCTTGCGCCCCGGCGTAAATTCGAGGATGTCCACCGGATAATACCCCGGTTCGGTGAACATCGAGCCGCACATGTTGCGGCCGTCGAAATAGTCGTAGCCGAACCCGCCCGCGAACGAGACCTTCTTCAGGTGGCGCACCGACTCGGTTTTCGCCCCGGCATTCCAGCTGTCGTCCGACGCGGAGTGGCCCGTAAGCCCGCCGTTCTCCTTGGTGAAATATATCTCGGCATAGGAACGGCTCAGGGAGTCCTGCCGGATACCCGCAGCGTTCGGGCCGCCGTTCCAGGGGTTGCGGCGGAAAATATAGTCGAAACGCTCCTGCGCCGTGGCAGCAGAGACGGCGGCCAACATCAGTATCGTTAAAATCCGTCTCATAGGCTAATCTCGCAAAGATTGTGTCTCACGCTCATAAAAATCGTTCGACGAGTTATTGGTATCCACGTACCTTTCGAAGCCGGCAGCCGCCGTGGCCGCTTCATCCAGCTTCCGGTGCAGGGTATGTCCCTGCGCCTTGGCCGAGAAGCCGACGTAACCGGCATCCACATCGGTGTGCAAGCGTTTGTGCTTGGTCGCCTCGGTCATGTTGCATACCTCGACGCCGTCCACGATCCAGTCGTCCCACGGTATCTTCGAATAGGTGATGCTGCCGCTCTGAACCGTCGACTGGAGGTCGTCGGCCAGATAGGCATCCAGATCGAACCCTTCGGGCGCCCGGAAAAGGATCACGGCGGGCGAATTCTGCGAAATTACGTAGACGACGGCCGTATTCGTCCCGGTCTTTTTCAGCACCTTCATGTAATGCGCCTGGTCGATCTGGTCGCCCGGGACAGGCGTGGGGTGCAACTTGTTGCCGGGATAGTATACCATGTCGTAGAGCACGAAACAGCCCTTGCGGTTGAGGTTCACCGACTGGGAATAGGTCTGCGTATGGTCGACGCCATGGTAGGCCACCACAGCATCCTCGCCGGGTTGCAGCGGGAAATCCGTCCCCGAGCCTGGGAACATCCAGATACAGTCGGGTACGGCGGCGTAATCACGGAAAACGATGTTGCCCGAAGGGTCGGTGCTCGTCCAGGGATTGGCGGCCTGCGAGTTGTAGGGGGCGACCATCGCCAGGCACAGCCCGTCAAGGTAATAGGTCTCGAAACCGTTGTTGTGCAGGATGATATATTTGTCGTCGGCATAAGTCCCCGTCGCCGGCGGATCCTGCATGCAGCCGCCCGAGTAGATCTCCTTGATGAGGATCGTACCCGGCTTGGAAAACTTCAGCGCCACGTCGACTTCCTTGTCCTCGCCGACAAGGTCGACCTGCTCGATCGTACCGTTGAATACCGCCGAATCGTCGGGCAGGTCGAGCACCGAGAGACGGTAATGCCCGGCAGCGACGCGGAACCCGGCGTGGCCCTGCGCATCGGTCAGGGCGGTATAAACATTGCCCGTATTGCGGTCGGAGAGTTTCACCGCGACGCCTTCGCGCAGATAGCCGGCGTACCCCTCGGGATACACGGCCGTCACACGGAGTTCGCGCAGCGCACCGTCGTAAGGGTTCCTGTCGAACGACGTGCAACCGGCCACCAGCAGACAGGACAATATGCAAAGTATCTTTCTCATCGTTTTCAGAATTTAAGACGTACCGTAAGTCCGTAATAGAAATCGGGTGTGAAGACCGCCTTAACACCCGTGGCGTACGACGCGACGAAGGGCCGCGAATTGGTGAAGTTGTTGGCGTAGAACGAGACGGAGACATGGTCGCCGATCTCCTTCGTGATGCTCAGGTTGGCCGAGAAATAGGGGTCGTAACCGTCGCCGTTGAAAGAGTAGGCATTGCCCGAACGCAACAGCAGGGAGGAGAAGGCCGGATCGTTCTTCTCGGCATCGGTGAAGGGATGGCGGTTGCCGTCGAGGTCGATGTAGGCCACAGGCCAGATCGCCGTATAGCTGTCTCCGTCGTAGATGCTCCCGCCGGTGGGGTTACGATCCTCGTCGACATTGAAGGCATACTCGCGCCCCCTGTACTCCGAGAGGTTCTGCGAGCGCTTCACGAGCGTGGCTTCGAGCCGCAGCGAGATGATCATACGGATCGAGGGCACATGCGTCGTGGCCGTGAGGTTCATATCCAGCGCGTGCAGCTTCCGGCCGTTGTAGGTGACGTTGGAGCTGCCCCCGTTATCGAGATAAACCCCCACATAGGGGTAGAACTCGCCGCCGGTCGAGGTCGAGGGATAGTAGCATGCCTCACCCTCGTTGACGTATTTGGTATAGCCGTAAGCCCCGTCAAGCCGCAGCTGTGTGCGGATGGGGTTGATCTGCGGGAATTCCACGACGAACTCCAGCCCCATGCGGTCTACGGGCGAACCGTTGTTCTGGTAGGTATTCTTGACGAATGTCCGTTTCGTGGAAGTGGTCTGCATGGCGATCCAGCCGGCCGAGGGGTTGTCCTTGTCACGGACGAAGATTTCGCCCGTCTGGCTGTCGACCCGGAAAGCCGGGTTCGCCGGCATCGTGTATGCAGTCCCGTCGGGCAGCGTGGAGGGCACGCCCATCATATTATAGGAGAACGGCTCGAAGGCGGCGCTCAGCTTATAGGGGTATTTCGTGCGGTTGAAATAGCCGACCAGCGAGATCGAGGTACCTCCGATACGCAGGTCGACGCCGACCTCGGAATTGCGGTTGCGCTGCCATTTCAGGTTGTCGTTGTAGAGTATCTGGTAAGGCTGCGTGTGGTAGACATAGGCGCTCTGCCCCGACCCATAGTTGGTAGCGAACACGGGCGTATCGCGGTATTCGGGCAGCGGGTAAAGCACGTTGAACGACGGCAGTTTCTCGGTGATGCCCCAGCCTCCGCGAACAGTCAGACGGTCGTTGATGCGGAATTTCAGGTTGAAGCGCGGCGAGAGGCTCGACGTATTCTCGTATTGCGTATTTTTGATAAAAGTCTTTTCGGCACGCAGGCCGGCCATCAGTTGCAGCGTGGCCGATCCCAGCGGCACGGTCAGCGTCTCCTCGACGTAGGCCGCGAGGTTATGCATATAGGGGATGTCCGTATACGGACGGGGGCGGTACCCGTTAGGCGCGAGGGAGGGGGTCACATAGTACTCCCCGTCCCCGACATTGCCGTTGGCACGCCACGAAGCGCCGACCTTGGCATTGCTGTGCACGTCGCCCCAGCTGCGCACCCACGTGGCCTTGAGGTTGGCCGCATAGTCGAGCTGCTTGGAATCGACGTATTTGGTCGAGTAATAGACCGGCGGGAGCATATCGGCGATATAATACCCTTCCTGTTCGGCATGGACTGCCGGAAGGGAGGTCGAATTGAGGTTGTAGGTGCGCTTGCGCGCAAGGTTGTCGGTATAGTTGAGCGACGCATCGAAATCCAGGCTCGTGATCCACGGCCTGTTCAGCAGCCATTTGAACGAGGTGTTGGCACGCAGCACATTGTCGCGCACCTTCTCCCACTCGCCTTTCTGGGCATCGGGGTCGTCTTCGGTATTCATACCGCCGATATTGGCCGTCACGCCGAAGTTGAAGCGCAGCACCTTGGCGAAGGTATTCTGGTAGTTGAGCGCCAGCCCCGTGCGGGAATAGGAGGTGTAGGGCGACGCAGGGTTCTTCGTGGCCCGCGTATACTCGACGTTGCTGTTCAGCACGCCGCGGTTTTGCCCCAGGTCGAAGCCCTTCGAGGCGGCGATCTGTTTGGTGCGCGGATTGGTGGAGAGCGTCACCGTATAGGGCGTCTTGCCCTTGCGGGTCGAGATTTTCACCACGCCCGACGAGATGTCGCCGTATTCGGCCGAAGGTACGCCGGTCACCACCTCGACCGACTCGATGTTGGTCGCCGACAGGTTACGTGTGCTGGCACCCGTCGGGTCGCCCAGCGAAGCATTGGTGGAAAGGCGTACGCCGTCGACCTCGACGGCCGTACCGAACGCCGCATTGCCGGCCGTGCTCCCGCCGCTGCGCAGCGAAAAGACATTGTCCTTCATCAGGTCGGGATTAACCGTTTTGCCACCCGGCAGCAGTGCCGAGATGTCCGACGCATTGACCATTTGCAGGTGGTCGATGGCATTGCCGCCGATCGTACGCGACGTAGCCATGGCGTTGGGCGCCTCCTTGGCCGTCACCACGACGCTCTCCAGTTTCAGGTTATCCTCGGGGGCATAAAGCCTGACCGGCCCCATCCCCGTACGCACGTCGACCTCGGCTTCGGTGGTAACGAACCCCAGGCAGGAAACGACAAAACGCGTTTCCCCGGCCGGGACTCCCTTCACCGTGAAGTTTCCGTCGGCATCGGCCACGGCCCACAATCCGGACTGCGGCAATTCGACGACTGCTTGTCCGATCGGCTTGCCGGTATCCTTTACAAGCACCCGTCCCGTAACGTCGAGACGCTGCGCCGACACGACAGCCGGGACAATCGTGCATAAAAACAGTAGTAAAAGTTTCCTCATATGCTTGACCTAACGCAACAAATATAACGAAAAAGCATTACCCATAAACCGTTTATGTTATTTTTTTAACATATAACGTAATTTTTGCCTGCAAAAATAGCGATTCGGGCCTCAGGCGGCAATCGCCATTTATGGGGATTTTCACCGGCCACCCTACCGGGATATGCGCATAAAACGGGGTTTTCCCACCTTTATATTATATAGGTCGGAAAGATTAATATATGATTTTCAGTACTCTGTATTGCATAGTATGTATTTTTTGCTTACATTTGCCGATATTATAACCACATTTATTGGTGTTTGGTAATTTTTTATTGATTTTCGATAAAAATAAATTGTTTTTCAAGATTATATTATTACCTTTGTCCCAAGCGCCTCACACACCGCTTACAGATTGTAACCCTCAACATCGCAAACCGCTTTATAACGGCAGACTGAATATGATAAAGCTGGAAAACATCAACAAGACCTATAATAATGGGTCACCCCTGCACGTGCTCAAAGGCATCGACCTCGATGTAGAAAAGGGCGAACTGGTCTCGATCATGGGCGCCTCGGGTTCGGGAAAATCCACCCTGCTGAACATCCTCGGGATTCTCGACGACTACGACAGCGGCAGTTACTACCTGGCCGGACGGCTGATCAAGAACCTCAGCGAAACGCAGGCCGCCGCTGCGCGCAACAACATGATCGGCTATATTTTCCAGTCCTTCAACCTGATCAATTACAAGAACGCCGTCGAAAACGTCGCCCTGCCACTCTATTACCAGGGCGTCTCGCGCCGCAAACGCAACGCCCTGGCACTCGAATACCTCGACATGCTGGGGCTCAGGGAGTGGGCCGACCACATGCCCAACGAAATGTCCGGCGGCCAGAAACAGCGCGTGGCCATCGCCCGGGCGCTTATCAACAAGCCCCAGATCATCCTTGCCGACGAACCCACGGGCGCACTGGACAGCGCCACCTCGCAGGAAGTGATGAACCTGCTGCGCAGCGTGAACGTTGATATGGGCATGACCATCATCTGCGTCACGCACGAACAGTCGATCGCCGACCAGACGGACAAGATCATCCGTCTTACGGACGGCGTCATCAGCAGTATCACCGAAACCGGACTCGGAAAGCGATGAGGGAACTGCTGCTGGAGATCTGGACATCGGTGCGCCGCAACAAGCTGCGCACGTTCCTCACGGGCTTCTCGGTCGCGTGGGGCATTTTCATGCTCGTCATCCTGCTGGGCTCGGGCAACGGGCTCAAGAACGGCGTAACCTCCAATTTCGGCAACTACGCCACCAACTCGATCAACCTCTACGGCGGCCGTACTTCGAAGCCCTACATGGGCTACCAGAAGGGGCGCCGCATCCGCCTGTGGAACAGCGACCTCGAAATCCTCGCCCGGGAATTCCCCGAGGTAGACGAAGTGGCTGCCAACTCGTGGTTCGACAACCATACGGCAACCTACGGGAACGAATACACCAAGGTCTGGCTGCGCGGCTCGCTGCCCAAGATCGAACAGATCGAGGGCGTGGAGATCGTAAAGGGGCGCTTCGTCAACGACGCAGACATCCGCGAATACCGCAAGTCGCTGGTCATCGACCAGGCCATGCAGTCCCTGCTATTCAAGGGCGCCGATCCGCTGGGGGCAAGGATCAAGCTCGACAGCACGGTATTCACCGTGGTCGGCGTCTACAAGGGCGACGCCCAGCGCAGCAGTTCGTCGTGTTACATCCCGCTGACCACCGGACAGCTGCTCTACAACGCCAACAGCCCCGAAGTAAACAATGCCATCATCACCATCAAGGGCGTCCACACCACCGAGGCGATGAAGGAGTTCGAAAAGCGCGTCATCCGGCGCCTTTCCGCCGAACACCACTTCGCCCCCGACGACGAAAGCGCCATCTGGCTCGACAATACGATGGAAACCTACAAGAATTTCATGATGGTTTTCGCAGGCATCAACATCTTCGTCTGGATCATCGGCCTGGGGACGCTGCTGGCCGGCATCGTCGGCGTAAGCAACATCATGCTCGTGACGGTCACGGAGCGCACCTCCGAATTCGGCATACGCAAGGCGCTGGGCGCCAAGCCCGTGTCGATCATCAGGCTGATCCTTACCGAGTCGGTGATGATAACCGCCGTATTCGGTTACCTGGGTATGGTATTCGGCGTGGCGATGATGGAAGGGGTCAACTACATGCTCAACCAGACGCCGCAGACGGGCGGCGGCCATGCGCCGTCGATCTTCCTCAACCCGACGCTCGATCTGGGCGTTGCGGTCAGCGCGACGGTCGTGCTGGTCATCGCCGGCCTGATCGCAGGCTACGTCCCAGCCTACCGGGCCGCACAACTCAAGACAATCGACGCCCTGCGTTATAACAAGTAGAAGCCATGGGATTTTTCGATACAGACCGCTGGAACGAGATATGGCAGACGATCTCCCGCAACCGCAAGCGCAGCATCATGACGGCACTGGGCGTCTTCTGGGGCATCTTCATGCTTACCGTACTGCTGGGTGCCGGCATGGGGCTGGGACGTCTGTTCCGGGCACAGCTGGGCGACATGTCGACCAACACGCTGCTCATACAGCCTTCGCAGACCTCTCTCCCCTACAAGGGCATGCCCAAGAACCGCTGGTGGCGCATGAACAACGACGACGTGGAAAACGTCCGGGGGCTCAAGGAGGTGCAGTACGCCTCGGGCGTCTACTGGGGCGGGGAGATCCATTGCAGCTACAACGAACGCAAGGGCGACTATTCGCTGATGGGCTACATGCCCGACTACCAGCAGATCAACCCACAGAAGATCATCTACGGCCGCTTCATCAACGACGTCGACATGGCGCAGAAGCGCAAGGTCTGCGTCATCGGCACCCAGATACAGAAAGACCTGTTTCCGGGAATGGAAGACCCGACCGGCAAGGTCATCAAAGTCAACAACAGCTATTTCACCATTATCGGCGTCATGCGGCGCCAGAGCACGGCCATGTCGTTCAGCAACGTCGAACGCACGGTCGTAGCCCCGATCTCGCTCGCGCAGCAGATGTACGGCGGGGGCAACTCGATCCACATGCTGGCCATCGCCGGCCGGGAGGACACCCCGAGCAAAGAGGTCGAAACCGCCTGCAAGTCGGTGATCTTCGCCAAGCACCTGATCTCGCCGGACGACGAGAAAGCCGCCTGGTGCATGGCCACGGCCGAAATGTTCGACAAGGTGATGAGCCTCTTCTGGGGCATCGGGTTCCTGACATGGATCGTGGGCCTGGGGACACTGCTGGCCGGCATCGTCGGCGTGAGCAACATCATGCTGGTGCTGGTCAAGGAGCGCACGCAGGAGATCGGCATCCGCCGCGCCCTGGGCGCACCGCCTACGGCCATCATCTCGCAGATACTCTCCGAAAGTTTCATCCTCACCTTCATCGCCGGGGTGGTCGGCCTCACGGCCGCGGTCGGGGTGCTGTCGGTCGCCGACTCGATCTATTATCAGGCGGTGACCGTGGCCCAGGAGGGGGCCGAAATCTCGTGGCAGATCTCGTTCGGGACAGGCATGCTGGCGCTTTTCATCCTCGTCGCGGGCAGCCTGCTGGCGGGCGTCATCCCCGCCTACCGGGCCCTGAGCATCAAGGCTGTAGATGCAATACGTGAAGAATAACTATCAAATTCAATAGATTACGGCTATGAAAAAATTTCTGAAAATCTTTCTGGGTGTGCTCTTTGCGGCGCTGTTGCTCGGAACGTTCGTGTTCCTGTGGCAGAAGACCCGTCCGGTAAAGGTAGTCTACACGATCGTACAACCCAAACTCGACACGCTCAAACAATTCGTGGTCGCCACCGGCAAGGTCGAACCCCGCGACGAGGTGCTGATCAAGCCCCAGATTTCGGGTATCGTTTCCGACGTCTACAAGGAGGCCGGCCAGATGGTGCGCAAGGGCGAGGTGATCGCCACGGTTAAGGTCGTCCCGGAGATGGGACAGCTTTCGAGCGCCGAATCGCGCGTTTCGGTAGCCGAAATATCGCTGGCGCAGACCCGCCGCGAATTCGGCCGCACGGAAACACTGCACGACAAGGGCGTCGTCTCGGACGAGGAGTTCGAACAGGGGCGCACCGACCTCCAGAAAGCCGAGGAGGAACTGCAGAACGCCAAGGAGAACCTGGAGATCGTCAAAAACGGCATCACCAGCCGCTACAAGGAGCTCAGCAACACGCAGATCCGATCGACGATCGACGGTATGATCCTCGACGTGCCGATCAAGGTCGGAAACTCGGTGATCCAGGCCAACACGTTCAACGACGGTACGACCATCGCCTCCGTAGCCGACATGTCGAACATGCTCTTCCGGGGCAACGTCGACGAAACGGACGTCGGCAAGTTGCACGAAGGCATGCCCGTGAAACTGACGATCGGCGCCCTGCAGAACGTCGAACTGGATGCCAACCTGGAGTACGTTTCGCCCAAAGCGACCGAGGATAACGGCGTCATCATGTTCGAAGTGAAGGCTGCCGTGAAGATTCCCGCCGACGTCTTCGTGCGCGCCGGGTACAGTGCCAACGCCAGCATCGTGATCGAAAGCCGCGAAGGCGTGCTCACGCTTCCCGAGAGCACCGTCGAATTCGAGGGTGAGAAAACGTATGTCTACCTGCTCACCAGCGCCGAGGACATCGCAGAGCAGACCTTCGATAAACGCGAGGTCAAGATAGGCCTTTCGGACGGCATCAACATCGAACTTACCGAAGGCGTGACCGCCGACGACAAAGTCCGCGGCGCGAAGGAAGACAAGAAGAAATAACCCCAAATGCACCGCAGCATGAAAACCAGCACCCTATTCGCCGCTCTCTGTACAGCTGCCGCTGCTCTCTGCGCAATGTCCGCGGAGGCCCAGACCGCACCGGCTGCACCTCAAGCCGCCGCAGCACCGGCACCCGGCACGCCCTGGTCGCTCGACGACTGCATCGGTTATGCCCTGGCCAACAACATCGACGTGCAGCAACGCGCCCTGCAGGTCGAACAGAACGAGGTGGAACTCTCGACGGCCAAATACAGCCGCCTGCCCGACCTGAACGCCTCGATCGGAGGCGACGCATCGTTCGGCCGCGTACTCTCGAGCGACAATACTTACAAGGACAACAACCAGACCTCGGGTTCGCTCAACATCTCGACCAGCCTCCCCGTATTCCAGGGCATGCGCATCAACCGCCAGGTCAAAGGCGGCAAACTCGACCTGGCCGCAGCCATGCAGGATCTGGAACGTGCCCGCGAAGACGTGTCGATCAACGTCATGACACTCTACCTGGAGGTACTTTACAACAAGGAACTCACCGACGTTGCCGAACGCCAGCTCGCCCTGAGCACCCTGCAGGCCACGCAGAGTCGCGAACTGGTCGCCGCCGGCAAACAGCCGGAATCGGCCCGGTACGAAAGCGAGGCGCTCATGGCCAAAGACCAGCTGAGCCTGACCCAGGCCCGCAACGACCTGCAACTGGCACTGCTCAACCTGAGCCAGGCCCTCAACCGCGAGAGCGCCGCAGGGTTCGACGTCGTGGTTCCGGAGCTCGACAGCGTGACGCTCGCCTCGCTGCACCGGCTGGGCACGGCAGACGGGGTCTACAACTATGCAGTGGAAAACCGTCCGCATATCAAGGCGGAGCGGCTGCGGCTCGAAAGTTCGGAGAATTCAGTCCTCATTGCCAAATCGGCACTCTATCCCTCCATCTCGCTTTCAGGCGGCTACGGCACGGGGGTGTACAGCGCCGACAGCGATAAGTTCTGGGCCCAGATGCGCCATAACAGCCGCGAATACGTCGGACTGTCGATGAACATCCCGATCTTCAACCGCCGCGCCACGCGCAACAATATCCGCTCGGCACAGCTTTCGGCCCGCAGCCAGCGGCTCGCGCTGACCGAAGCCGAGCTGGCGCTGCGCAAGGAGATCGAACAGGCGTGGTACAACGCCGACGCGGCGTACAGCAAATACCGTTCGGCCGGCGTAGCCCTCGCCTCGGCCGAGGTAGCGTTCGCCTACGAACAGCAGAAGGCGGAATCGGGCCGTTCGACCATTTTCGATTTCAACGATGCCAAGACCCGCATGGAAAAAGCCGAGTCGGAACTCGTTCAGGCGAAATACGAATTCGTATTCCGTTCGAAAATACTGGATTTTTACCGAGGGAAACCGCTGAAACTGTAATCCGGGCAGGTAAACAGATCGTACATAATAAACAAATCAGGGCGGCCGATATCGACCGCCCTGATGCTGTCCGGAACAACCAATCCCTAAAGTTTTCCGGCAGCGACCGGGTAAGGTTTTCAGACTCCCACCCGGCACAGAAGCCCTTTTGCGTCACTAATTACCCCCTCCATCCCCTGTGTGAAGTAGGGTAGTGCAAAGATATGTAAATTATCCTGAACTGCATAGTGCGGGGTCTGTTTTGTCATAACATGGAGCTAAAATGATTTACCTTGCCGACCGAAAATGTTGCACACAGACACAATGAGCCCACAAAAGGTTCGGCAAAAAGGCGGGTATCTGGAAAATTTGCCCTACTTTTGCAGCAAATTCACAAACGGAAAGGATGGAATGGCTTAAAAGTTTATTCGTCGAACACTCGGCCCTGCAGGCCGTCGTGGTTATTTCGCTCATTTCGACGATCGGGATCGCCCTCGGCCGGATACGCATCTTCGGCATCTCGCTGGGCGTGGCATTCATCTTTTTCGCAGGGATCCTGGCCGGGCATTTCGGACTGTCGATCGACCCGGCGATGCTGAACTATGCCGAGAGCTTCGGGCTCATCATCTTCGTATACGCCCTCGGCCTGCAGGTCGGCCCCGGCTTCTTCAACTCGCTGCGCGCCGACGGACTGCGCCTGATGTCGCCCGCCCTTGCGGTAGTATTGCTCGGCACGGGGCTGGCCGTGGCAATGAGCTATACGCTGCACGTCTCGATGCCCGACATGTCGGGCATCCTGTGCGGCGCCACGACCAACACCCCGGCGCTCGGAGCGGCGCAGCAGGCGCTGCAACAGATGGGCGTCGACTCCAGCGGCGCCGCCCTGAGCTGCGCCGTGACCTATCCGCTGGGCGTGGTGGGCGTCATCCTGGCCATCGTCTTCATCCGCAAGCTCTTCGTCCGCCCCGCCGACATGCCGGAGCCGGACGCCGAACACCGGAAAAACGTCTTCATTGCCAGCTACCACCTGACTAACCCGGCCGTATTCGGCAAGAGCGTACACGAAATAGCCGCTCAGAGCCACCACCATTTCGTCATTTCGCGCGTATGGCGCGAAGGAAAGGTTTCGATCCCCACCTCCGACAAGACGCTACAGAAGGACGACGTCATCCTCGTGATCACCACCCCGGGCGAGGCCGATGCGCTGCGCCTGATCTTCGGAGAGCAGGAACAGAAGGACTGGAACACGGAGAACATCGACTGGAACGCCGTCGACAGCCAGCTCATCTCGCAGCGCATCCTCGTGACGCGCCCCGAAATCAACGGCAAGAAGCTCTCCTCGCTGCGCCTGCGCAACAATTACGGCATCAACATCAGCCGCGTCTACCGTTCGGGCGTGCAACTGCTGGCCACACCCGACCTGCGTTTGCAGATGGGCGACCGCCTGACGGTCGTGGGTGAAGCCGCAGCGATCAAGCATGTGGAAAAGATACTCGGCAACGCCGTGAAAAACCTCGAAGAGCCCAACCTCGTGGCAGTCTTCGTCGGCCTGATCCTCGGGCTCACGCTCGGGAGCATCCCCGTAAGCATCCCGGGCATCAGCCTGCCCGTAAAACTCGGCCTGGCAGGCGGCCCGATCATCGTCGGCATCCTGATCGGCACGTTCGGCCCGCGCCTTCACATGATTACCTACACCACGTACAGCGCCAACCTGATGCTCCGGGCACTGGGCCTGTCGATGTACCTCGCCTGCCTGGGGCTCGAGGCGGGCACGCACTTCTTCGAGACCGTCATGCGCCCCGAAGGGGCACTATGGCTGCTGCTGGGATTCCTGCTGACGTTCGTCCCCGTAGTATTGCTGGGTATCTTCGCGCTGCGCATCCTGCGCATCGACTTCGGGTCGGTCGCAGGCATGCTGTGCGGCAGCATGGCCAACCCGATGGCACTGAACTATGCCAACGACACGATCGAGGGAGACAACCCGTCGGTATCGTACGCCACGGTCTACCCTCTCTGCATGTTCCTGCGGGTAATTATCATTCAGGTGATGCTGATGATTTTTCTGTAACATCCGGTTTGGCCGGCACGTCCGGCTCCGGCCTCTGATAGCGCAGCGCCTCGATATCGCTTCCCGACGGATTCTGGAACACCCGCAGGTCGAACTCGGGGATGACGGCCAGCACATGGTCGAAGACATCCGACTGGATGCGCTCGTAATCCACCCACACCACCGTATCCGTAAAGAAATAGAGTTCCATCGGCAATCCCGTCTCCGTCGGTTGCAGCTGGCGCACCATCAGGGTCATCCCCTTGTTGACAGGCACCTCATCGCGCAGGTATCGTTCCAGATAGGCACGAAACACCCCGAGGTTGGTCTGGTGCAGGCCGTTGATCTTGCGTTCACCGGGGCGGATGCCATGCGCGGCATTGTATTCCTCAACCCGCTGCTCAGTCTGGTCGATATATTCGCGGATGATGTCTATGTTGCGGTACCGGCCCAGCATGTCCGGCGTACAGAATTTCACGCTCGTCATGTCCAGGTTCACCGAACGCTTCACGCGGCGGCCGCCCGACGCCTGCATTCCGCGCCAGTTTTGGAACGAATCGCTCACCAGCAGGTAGGGCGGCAGCGTAACGATCGTATTGTCCCAGTTCTGCACTTTGACGGTCGTGAGCGACACCTCGATCACCGAACCGTCCGCACCGTATTTGGGTACGGTGATCCAGTCCCCGACCTTGAGCATGTCGTTCGCCGAAAGCTGGATGCCCGAGACGAAGCCGAGGATGCTGTCGCGGAAGACCAGCATGATGACGGCCGCCGAAGCGCCCAGTCCGGTGAGCAGAATGGCGGGCGACTTGCCGATCAGGATCGAGACGATGAGGATACCGCAGATCAGCGCTGCGATTCCCTGCCCGGTCTGGCGCAATCCGTTGATCGGTTTGTTCTGCCACGCAGGACGCGCCGAGACGATATTGAAGGCCGCATAAAGCAGGGCGTTGATAAAACGGAAGACCGTGACGACGATGTACACCTGTATCAGTCGTGTGACAATCGTCCTGGCTTCCGACTGTTCATCGAAAACTACGGGGAGGACGATGACCAGCACGATAGCGCTGACGATATTACACAGCCGGCTCAACACGGCGGAACTGAACAGTTCGTCATCCCACGTGGCTTTGGTGCGCATCACGATGCGCCTAATCCCGCGCACGAGCACCGTACGGCACAGGAAATCGAGAAGCACGACGGACAGCACTACCAGGGCGAAAGCCACCCAACGATCCCAGCCGTTATTCAATGCGGAAGTGAGCCCGAGCCATGCGAGCAGGGCGTCGGCCCAACGTGTAAGGAGAGACTGCATACGGTATTTCTATCAAATTTCAGACCTAACGGCCTTTGTAATCATCAGCGACGGAAACCCCGGCGACAGGATAACGACTGCGGAAGGCAAAAATCCGGCGACAGCCATCACCATAGAACATGCGTCTGTGGAACGGCACCAATCCCTGCGCCTCGCACCGGTCTGTGCTGGACAATGCCCTGCGACATACAGGACAGTCGCTTCATTGTCGGTTTCCAGGTTACAATATACGAAAAAAAACTATACCCCGAGTACCAGTTCCACCTCGCCCTCGAAATTGGGCGTGAAGACGCCTTTGCCGAGATTTTCAAAGATTTCGTCCCGGCTCCAGAAACGCCCGCCGTCGAGCTCGTCGCTCGGGACGACCTCCCCGTCGTACACCGTGCGGTGGACATAGATCAATTCGCGCTCGCGCTCCGAGCGAAACACGTACACCGCCACGCGTTCGGGTACGAAACCCGTCACACCGAGTTCTTCGCGCACCTCGCGCCGCAATGCGTCGTCCACCGTCTCGCCGTAGTCGACATGCCCACCCACGGCCGTATCCCAGCGCCCGGGCTGGATATCCTTCCACACGGGACGCCGTTGCAGGTATAACTCGCCCCGCGAATTGAACAGGTGCAGGTGCACCACGGGATGCAGCAACATTCCGCCGCCGTGGCATTGGGCACGCGTCGCCGCCCCCATCACGTTCCCGGCTTCGTCGACCACCGGAAACAGCTCCGCACCGTTATCGCTTCGCATGGCGGGGATATTTACGGATATAAAACCCAGCCGGCGGTCCCTTACC
>OGQG01001161.1_pt1 | contig 21505 bp, 23 predicted proteins | sample 1553201 | NCBI WGS metagenome assembly OGQG01 (sample SAMEA2579925, study PRJEB22360) | human gut metagenome | biome: human gut; feature: human-associated habitat; material: faeces | place: Denmark | collected 2008/2010
GGATTGGCAGCAACGCCATCAACACCGGAGCTTTTATTGTCGGCTACCATAGTGGCTACAACATTCTGCGCAGCATTAGCCACCACCCCTGCTGGAGCAGCATTTTTAATCGCTTCTACATAATTTTTTACTTCGTTAACAGTTTTGCCGCTTTTCTTAGCCTCATTGATGATCGCGGTAATTGCGACATTTTGACCATCATCAAGTGCTTCTAAATCAAGTACACGTTGACGCTCGGCAGCTACTGCAGCCTCCACCGCTGCGGCATTATCAACAGCCGTCGCCGGAAGCGCATTATTCTCCTGGAACTGACCTGCGCCGGGTGCTGCGGCCTGCGTATCTTCCAACAGTTCCTGCAAACCTAAAGCATTAAGAATTTTTTCTAATTTACCACTTGGCATATCTCTAACCTCACTTTGTTTAAATTTATTTTTTACCGCTTCACTATTAGCAAAATGGTTCAAATCATAAGACACTGAATTGATCACCAAAGTATTGCCATTTAACGCAGCAGTAACTCCTCCGATGATCTCGTCAGCAAAACCTTTTTCCTTACATTCTGCGGCGCCCATCCATGTTTCGTTGGACATCATCGTTTCTATTTCTTCGTCCGATATCTTACAACGCTTACGATAGGCAGCGACAATGCTTGTTTTGATCGTAGCCAGCGCTTCTACCAACTTCGTCAGTTCTGCCGCAGGATAGTATCCGCTAAGGCCGATAGCCGGGTCGTGGATCATCATCAACGAGTTGGACGGAATAATGATTTTATCTGCCGCCACGGCTACAACCGTTGCTGCGCTGGCAGCCAGTCCGTCAATTACCGCCGTGACACGCCCTTTATAGCTTTTGAGCAAATTGTGAATAGCATGTGCCGCAAACACATCACCGCCGCCGCTGTTAATGCGTACGGGAACATCTCTGCCACCCAGCCCGTTAAGATCCTGGGCAAACTGCTGCGGCGTTGCCTCATCACCAAACCAGGATCGCTCTGCTGCGATTGGACCGTAGATCAATATTTCAGCGTCGCCACTAACATCATTCTTCACCTGCCAAAATTTTCCCATCATTATCACCTCCATTCCCACCAGTATTATCAGCCTTAGGCGGTTCCAATCCTTTAGCTCGCCATGTTTGCTGTTCTATAGCTATCTGATCGATATTACTATCGTAATCAGTCCCTGTAAGTTCCGCAGATTCACGTTCACCGGTAGAGAAACCATATTTTACGCGTAAGGCTGCGCCAGTTACCTCTTTTACTGGATCCAACATCCCCATAACAGGGCCAAACCAATCAGCATTACTCCATGCCTTAGTTATGATTGGATCACTACCATAGCCAGGAGCACTAATTCTACCGATAGCAACCGCCTCTGCCAGCCAAGCTTCATAAACAGGCTGACAAAAATCACGTGCAAACCAAGTACGTCTGGTTTTAAAATTGCTGGCAGCTTGTAATAATGCCCCACGTGCCGCAGAGTATGAAGATTGAAAACGACTAAGTAACACCTCTGCCGGTGTGCCAATAGCTGCACCGATCTGACTGATCATCATATTTGTAAATGGTTCAAAAGTTGACATTGTACGGCTTGCGTCCATCGACTTTACATCGACACCAGGAGGCAGCAGATTAAGCGTTCCTGGACCAACTTCAACATGAGCTAGGTCTTCTGGTGTTACGGCTTCCGCTTGACCATAAGTTGAACTTAGAACATCATTCATATCATCAATATTGTTATTAGTCGTAAAAAACAAAGTATAAAACGATTTAATGATGGCGGCCGTAAGCTCCGCATTAGTATAGCGGCTGACCTGCTTCAATACCTCGATCACCGGCGCCAATATTGGTACGCCTCTATACTGCTCTGGTCGTTCTTCATGCGATATCTGTAAAATATTTGGCCGGCCGCTTAACTTGCCAAATGCTTCCACTCGCTGCCACTTTAAAACTGCTGCAGGATCACTTAAATCAAAAGGCACCCTGTTTGCGACCCAATAAGCCACAACAGCCCCATCTGAATCTATTTCAATACCGTTGATAATACGATTCCCGTTTTTATTATTAGTCATTTCAACATCGTAATAAGATGGAGAACCATACGAACCACTGCTGTTTGGGTTACAGACCCTACTGGCCTCAAAAAGCTGTACTCTCAAACAATACGGATTATCAGGCACCGGCCTGCGATACTTGATCGCTGCCCATCCGTCACCATCTACAAGATAGCTCATATATGCAATATCCTGCATATCAAAAAAGTTATTTTTTCGATACAAATCACAGGCCGTGCTGTTTGCCCAAAGGTTAAATTCACGAAACGCCTGACGCTGCCACTCTTTAGCTTCCTCTGCAGTCAATCCCAGCAACCTATAATCTATTTTAGGCGAAACTTTAAGACCAGCGCCTATAACATTGCTGCGCGAAGTATTAATAGCACTTGAACCAAGCGGAGAGTTACATACTAAATCTGCACTGCGGTTTCGTAAAGTTACCAAATTTACATCGACATCTGCTTTAGTACTGGATTTCAAGGGATTATAGCCACGTAAAGTACTTCGTGTCTTACTGGCTCCGCCTTCTGAATAGCCGCTGTTCACTATTATTATTTTTTTATTATTTTCATTTCCCTCAGTAGGATGCCTGGCCTTAGCCGGTATTACTTTTTTACGTTTCACCATCATCTATCCTCCTAATCCCGCATAATAACTTGCTTTGTTCGATGCCTTCTTAGATGCATTGCCTCATCCGTAGTCGCTCCTGCAGCAACAAGATCATTTATTTCTTTTCTTATTTCTGATAGATCTGCTCTTGTCAGTGTTCTATTGCCAATTCTGTAGCTTTGCCCTGCTACTAAAATTGACTGTTCTGCAGATAAATACTGCTTTAACCGTTCATTAAGTACCGTACTTGCCACTAATAATCCCCCCTCACACTTTTTCTAATGCAGCCGTAGCCGCCTTTAGGCTTGTTTTTCAGTTTAGACTTTACCGATTGTTCTTTGATTGCATTCGGGCTGTTGATCAATTTTTCCAAAGCCTCGAAATCAGGATTTACGCTTAACATACATGCGAGGTTATAAACCCGCAGATCCAAAGGCTCGTTCCGTTTATCTTTAGCTATATTTACCCACTGATATACTAATACTCCATTTTTCCGACGAGGCTCTTTCGTTTCAGATATAAGACCTTTAAAATAAAATTCATCGTAGCCGCGAGTTAGCTGTACACTTACGCTATCACTCTTATCAAGCGGAAAATGAAAATATTTAGGTCCAGGCTCTTCAATCGATAACCGATCCATAACATATTGTTTGCCGCTATCTGTGCCAAGCATTACCAGCGGTATCGTATGTCCCCTTACGGTTTTAACCTTAGCGTACTTATGCAATAACGGCACTCCTGGTGTCGATGAACCTTTTATAGCAAAACGCTGCCTTGCAAATCGTTTTTTACAGTACGCATAAACTTCTTTCGTGTAGTGGCCACCGGAATCTATAAACGTCCTGGCTACCAAAAGACCCTTACCTGACGCAAAGTGATATTCCTTATCCAGATGTTCGTCCAGCATATCCCACACTTTAGGTATATCCGGCACGCCCAAAATAGTGCCCTTTTTTATTCCCCAACATTCTTCAGCCATTCCCCAGCCACAAATCTCATACTCGAGCCTGTTGTCTTGTACGTCAACGGCCGCTGTTAAAAGCAGTACTCCTTCCGGCAGCTCGGCGCCATAGTTTTCACGCCTGCGCATAAACTGCTCATGGCTTTCAAAATTTCCTTTGCGCTCATATGCTTCTCCAAAACGAGTATTAACAACTACTTTTTCACGCTCAGGGTCTCCCTGCGCTTCGAGCCATTCCTGCATTACATCTGACCAGTTCACCCAAGGTGATGCAAAACAGTTAACAAAAAAGCTCCGTACCCCCTTAGTGAGAGCCGAAGCGTTCTGTGCAATATATTTTTGTGCGGCCTGCCGCATTTCAGTTTCTGTAAACCCAAACCCGCAATCTGGGCAACGCCAAATAACTGACTTAACGATAACCTGCCTTGTTCCCATTTTATCAACAGAACAGTCGTAGTCAGTATGCATATCCCGATGCGTGACTAAATGCCACTCTTTGCATTTTGGGCATTGATGCTGCCACTCTTCCTGAGTACCTGTTATATATTCATCTTCGATTCGACTGTCTCCAGCATTGGTCGGTGTTGAGAATAGCCCCATGACGCTATCCCAAAATGTAGTCATACGTTTTGCAGCCAAGCTGACCGGGTCGCCTTCTGTGCCGGCGCTTTTTGGAAAGCGGTCAACTTCGTCTGCCAGTAATATTTTTATCGGCTTACTGGCAAGACCGGCAGGACTGTTAGCACCCGCCATGATAAGTCTGCCGCCAGGGAATTGTTTAGAAAGGATAGTATTGCCGGCGTCACGGCTTTTTACGTCTTTAAAAATATCTCTCAATACTTTTGTATCTCTGATCATCGGCGCTATACGTGATTTACTATAGTCCTGTGATGTTTCGATAGTTGGTTGGATCATCATTATCGGTGCGGGTGCCAGATGCGCGAACCGACCAATAACATTATTCATGATATCGGACTTTCCAACCTGAGATGCGGTCTTTGCAACCACCCTAGTTATGCCTGGTTCAGTAAAAGCATCCATAATGGCTTTTTGATATGGAGCACGATCTGTTCGCCACCGCCCAGGCTCTGCAGCAGCTTCGCCAGATATCATCCTATAGCTATCAGCCCATTCGGATACAGTTTGATCTGATAACGGCATCAATGACTGTTTTACTATTTTTTTGAAAAGATCAACTGTCTTCTTCATTACTAAATATCTCCGGATTATAATCGCTAAGCTCAGTTAACCTTGACTTAATTTCTTTAGAAAGTTCCGTCATAATAACACTTCTGCTCTGATTCTCCAGTCTAGCAGCCATCTTGGATGGTATGCCTAAAAGCTGACTCCGTAATTTAGATAACATATCTGTCATAACTCTTTCGACATCTGCCGCATCATGCGACAGATTTTGTCGCCTTGCCAATTCAAGTTCAGCTAATTTACGTTTTGCAGCTTCATGCAATGCTTTTTCAGACCAATAATCATCTTCATCCTTGCTGGAATATTTATTTTCATAAAACGAAGCTATTGCCATTGTCAAAACGAAGTCTCCTTCTATTTCACGATGCAAAACTTCCTCATTTACCAACTGATTTACACGTCGTTCGCTGATGCCCAATAATTCGGCAAGCTCTCTTGCAGAGCCACGTTTCAGCATTTTTACCACTTCTATTTTCACCGCCTGTCTACTACAAAGAGAAGGAAATAGGAAAAAATATTTTTAAATCTAAACCTTTTTCGGGGCTCGAAAGACCCGCAAGGCTCGCCGCATTCAGGAAGAACCTATGAAAATTCTCCTGAGGATGGACATAAGAAAAGCACTCACCGAAGTAAGTGCTTTTCTTCTTGTTTATTTAGCTCTTTTTATTTGCTGCTTTTGATTATTAAAAAAATCCTCAACCTTGTCAAAACTAATCCTATCTTCTGCAATTGCAATTTTAAGCTGTCTTATTGTATCTGCAATAAGATTATTCAAAGTCGCACAATGGTTTTGCGCTTGGACTCTTTTTTCTTCTTTTGTTCCATTTAAAACATCTAGTGTATCTACTAAGTATCTAGCTAAGTTATAGTAATTACTATACACATCCTCAGAGTACCAATGAATTCCAGGACAATAACTAAGCAATAACTGGCGAGCTTTTATCAATTCTTCCTCATTTTCAAAACATGAATATATTTCCGTTTCATGTTTTAAAGCAGTACTACGTTTTTGTGTCCAAACTGAATCCAGATAAATCGATAGTTTTTCATACGCCTCTATGCGGTGGTCTATTATTTTTTTGTAATAGTCACGTTTGTAATCGTTCTTTTTATGCCACCATAAACATAGATTGCTTATTATTGTACTAATAACAGCAGACCCAACTATCGCTTGCCAAAATTCACTCAACATCATCACCATCCATTTTTAGATGGCTTTATTATACCACAAAAGCCCACCAACACATTAAAGTTAGTGGGCTTTTGTCAATTTCTACACATACATTATAACACAGGTCAATACTCGCATTCTATCTCCTCTTTTAATTTTTGCAGCGCCTTAGAATGCATTTTGTGTATATACTGCCACGAATATCCCAAATCCGCAGCAATAACTTCCCAACGCTGGTAATTCAAGTAACGTTTGAACAATATAAGCTGCAGCTTCTCATCGTCAAGCATTTTAATTAGCTCTCTCGTTGCCGCTAATGCCTCTGTAAGCTGCTTAATATCGTTTTGAACAGATACTTCCACGTCAGCCATCTTCGCAACCGTACCACCCAATTTATCGTTACCACCACCGCCACCAGGTGCCAAGCTATAGACCGGCGTAATTTGCTCTGCCAAATCTTTTAGATCCTGCAGCATTTGTAAATCCGCTTCAAGCTGCTTCTGCCAGACCCATGCACTTTTTAACCTTTGCTTTATTTCATCCGTCGTAGGCATCGCATCACCCCTCTGTCCGTAAAACATCTGCAGCAACGTCTATCGCAGAACTTTCAGCTTCACTCAGCTGATGACCATGCTGCACCTGCCCTAACATACCGATCACGCTCCGGAATTGATTTTCTTTTACACAATTTACCCTGCGACAGTAAACTTTATTCTCGCTTACTTGACGGCTCCACACGCATCCCTTACACTTATGTGCCAATTTAACCACGCTCCTTCAGTTCTTGATCTGCCAAAACTGATGCAATTACAAAGTAGCAGATTATGTCATCGATACTCTCCTGTACTTTGGCACCGGTCAGCCCGTTATTATAAACGTGTGCAATATGTTTCGCGGCATATGCTTTTAGCGCTTCATACTGCATCAAAAGGTCATTATCCCCATACATCAGTCTCGCGCCGGTCGTAAAATTCGCCAAGGGATCTTTATCTTTTGAATACTGGTCATTCTTGACCTCAAACATCCCCTGTATATAATTCAATTTATTTTTTACTGCTTGTATAAATTCTTGTTCCGTCATTAGTCACTCAACTCCTGTTCTATATTGTTCGACCCTTGCTTTAACTGCTGCCAGCAGTTCAGCTTGGCTGGCATCCTTATGCGCTAACGCCGCCATTACCTGCTCGTCCATAGTACCTTTAGTAACCAAATGGTGTATTATTACGGTCTGCTGCTGGCCTTGCCTGTATAGTCTGGCGTTAGCCTGCTTATACTGTTCCAGGCTCCATGTAAGTCCAAACCAGACTATCGTATTGCCGCCGGCCTGCAAATTCAGTCCGTAGCCGGCAGAAGCCGGGTGCGTAATAAGCATTTTTATCTTGCCTGCGTTCCAATCGTTAACATCTTCAGGAGTTTTCAATTCTCTTGCATAATTGAACCATTTAAGCAACCTGTCCCGATCATGCCTGTATGCATAAAAGACCAGTATCGGATTTCCTGATTCTGCTATTTCTTTCAATGCGACCAGCTTTTCATCGTGAATGTCTATAACGCCTTTGTTCTCGTCATAAACAGCTCCGTTCGCCATCTGCAGAAGTTTGTTTGAAAGTGTTGCTGCGGTAGCAGCTGTAACATCACCCTCCGGAAGTTCTAAAACCAAAAGTCTTTCAAGCTCTTTATATCTGGCTCTTGCCCCTGTACCCATATCGACGCTGATCACATTGTCGATACGCTCCGGCAGTTCCAGCCAATCACCAGCACTCATACTGAAAGTAATATCACTGATTGCTGCATATATCTCCTGCTCGGCTCCAGGTTTTGGCTTATATGAATAAACCACGTAGCCATTGCTTTTATCTGGAACAAACCAGCGGTTACGGTATTCTGTTATTGTCCGACCCAGTCTTTTCCCGCCGTCCAGCAAATAAATCTGTGCCCACAGGTCCATTAATTTATCGCCCGGTGTGCCTGTCAGCTCTAACACTTTCTCAAAATACGGCCGCACTTTCCGAAGTGCCTTAAATCTTTTTGCCTGATGATTTTTAAAGCTGCTGCTTTCGTCAAGAATAAGCATATTAAACATCTTAGGTCGCCAGTGCAACTGCTCCATAAGCCAGACCACATTATCGCGGTTGATAATATAAATATCTGCCTCGGCTGCCAGTGCCCTCTGGCGTTCGCTGGCTGTACCCAATATCTTTGATATTTTAAGCTGCTGCGTGATATCCCATTTTTTGATCTCACTATCCCACGTACTTTCTGCAACCTTTTTCGGCGCCACGATTAGAACCTTAGACACCGAAAAGTAATCCCATAGCAGCTGTGTTATGGCAATGAGACTGCAGGCCGTCTTGCCAAGCCCCATGTCTAAAAAGAGTGCCAACGCCGGCAATTCCAGTATCTTTTTGATCGCAAACTCCTGATAGCTATGCGGCTTAAACACGTCGGCCATTTCCCACATCTCCAGCTAATACAGAAACTGCAACAACCGCAGTTTCCAATTCCATAATCACCTTATCTACACGTTCATAGCAGTCAACTATTCTGCAGTCGGCACCCATATCGCACAACTCTTTGATTTTCATGCGCTGCTGCGGCCGCAAACAGCCACCCGGTTTTTTTACTTCTACAAGCAGGTATATAGCCGTAACCAGTGATTCTAGTCCAGTAGGTACCACGACCAGCCGATCCGGCACACCAGCATTACCTGGACTTACGAATTTATAGGCCTTACCGCCCATCTCTTTCACTCGTTTGCACAAATACTGTTCGACATCTTTCTCTGTCCTCTCCACAAGAACACTCCTTTCGTGGACATTTGTCCTGAAAACACCGGAAACAAAAAATTTCCTTATATCTATTTATATAAGCCCTATATGCTATTTCTTACGCGCGTATATACGTATATTATTAAAATATCTTTATAGTAATATTTTTTGTTTACTTTGTTTCCGCTATCACTCTAAACCGCTTGTGTTCTAACTTTTTGGCGGAAACAAAACCTGTTTTTTCTGTTTCCGCTCTTGTTTCCGCCGTTTGCGCTAAATGCTGATTTTTGAAAAGTGTTCAAAAATTTTGTTTCCACTGTTTCCGTTGTTTCCCTTTAGTTCGCTAAAGTCCGTTTCCGCTTCGTGTTTTTGTTTCCGCTAATTTGTACATCTACAGTAGCCACGTTGGTGCCCATACATTTTTCCAAACCTCAAATTTCCCTTTGACCGTTCCCATCCCTGCATATTTTGCATGATGCTGTTAATATCTCTGGACATCAAACTATTAAGGTTCTTTGGGTCTCCTTTAAACACTTCGCACCATATCTCAAGAACACAAACCTTATACCGCTGCACTGTACCTGGCTCAGTAAGCTCATCACTTTCCAAAAAATCCCGGCGTTCATACAGATCCAAACTATCCCAGTTCTCCGGCAGCAAAGTATCAAGGTATTCCCGTACCAGACCAACTTTCTCAGACTCCTCAGTATGCGCTGACTGTGCCTTAACGGCTTCTGCTTCCATATCTTTGTCCAGATACAGGCTTTCTCCCTGCTGCCACAGATAATAAGCCTCGGCCCACACCTGCGCTACTTCTGCCTCTGTAAAATCTTTAAAACTCTTATCATGTGGACCACCTACGTTAACCGGCCAAAACCTTCTATTGCCCGTCCGGTCTCGGAGAAATACAGTTTCATTCGTAGTCCCATAAAATACGCACTGCCGTGGGAATGAAGCTGTTCTACGTCCATAAGCTACACGAAAGATATCTTCGGACTTCGATAAAAACTGTTTTACCGCTTCTGATTCAGCCTTTCTCGTAGCATACAACTCACCCAGCTCTGCAATCCAAACTCCATGCAGCTGTTCATAGGCTTCCTTGCCCTGCACGCTAGTAAGACTGTCTGAGAACCATTCACGGCCGAGTTTCTTCAGCATCGTACTTTTACCGATGCCCTGCGGTCCGCAAAGAATTATCACATTGTCAAATTTGCAGCCGGGGCTGAATACCCTTGCTACCGCAGCTACTAAATGCTTACGGGTCACGGTACGTACATAATCCGTATCATCAGCCCCAAGATAATCTATCCAAAGGGTATCTATCCTCGGTGTTCCATCCCACTCTTTAGCCTTGATATAGTCACGAACCGGGTGGAAATGGTTGCGGGTAAAAACCTCAGCACAGGCATCATAAATAACCTGCTGCCCTTTTACGCCGTAAACATTGCTTAAATAATTACGCAGGCAGCTATCATCTGTATCGTTCCAGGTAACGCCCTGTTTTATAGACCGCCAAGGCATACTGTCCAGCAGCACCGTCCGGAAACTGAAATCGTTATAGGCAACTTTACCGACCAGATTGATATCATTTTCTAAAATCAGCTTCAGGTTATGTGGCGTTGATTTTATTTCACCGGTTTTCGGCGTTATTTCCAGCTTACTCATCCAGTCTATATCTGCCGGCACATCTCCAAAATCGTCACTTTCTTCCAGCAGCTTTTTAGCCAGTTCGGTTTTAACGGCATCGTCTTTCATTGCGAATTCCTGCATTGCGCCATAGCTCGGCAGGTTGTTTATTTTAGTATCGACTTCAACGTCAACATCTTTATCACCGAAAAGGTGCAGCCGAACAAGGTCAAAACTGTTTACCAGCTTTCCACTGACAGGATCGGTACCGTGATGGCTGTATGCAAATTTGCCATCTTCGTACACCACAAGCCCGCCTGACGTACTTCCCTGTTTATAGGTATAACGACCTTCACCGCAAGGCTCATACACATCATTAAGGAAACAGTCTATCACATCCGGCACTGAATACGTTCTGCAAAAAGCGCCTATTGCTCCAGGTTTTTCGTAAGGGTCACCTTGCTTTTTCACAGCTGCCTGCCGCATCTTATTTGCCCTAGAACTCTCTGGCCACGTCGAAGTATCACGCCAGTCATCGTATGTAGCAAGCACATCGTCCGGATCCAAACAGTTCTCGCTATCGTTAGCGAAAAATATGTACTCGCCATCGGTAGAAGTACTTGGCCAGTACATCAGCCTTTCAGCTTCATAAGTAGTATCGTCAAAAAGATCCATTCCAATATCATCAGCAATACGCCGGGCAATAGCCTGATACGCATCCGGCTGCACAGCTCTGTCCAGAGGGATCACAACGCGCAGCCGCGGTTTCTCCGGTGTATGCTTATGTGTTGAATAAACTGCATAACAAACATCACCAAGTACCAGATCAAGGATCGTCATAAAGCTGCTGTCCGCAAAATCTGCGTCCAGTGTGACCAGCTGCCGCTTGACAACATTGCCGGCAATGCGGCGGCCATTTTTTATATAACCACCTACAAAACCACCAACGTCCTTTATTTCGTCTTGCCGGGGCTTTGACAAATTGGCATACTCCGCAGCACTCTCGCGCGTCCTGGTAGTAACTCTAAGCTTGTCCAGAATATCAGACCAACTAAATTCTTTATTTTTCCATTGCTTAGCCTTACGGCTGCCGCCGACAGCTATAGTAAATTTTGCAGGGATCATATCGCATTCCTCAGTTCATTCTTGCCGCTGCCTGTATCTATATCACAGGTATTTATCTTTAACTTGGCTTCATTGGCCCATTCTATTACTGCTGCATTCAGTTCAGGATTTTTGGCAACCGGTCTGTTTTGATTGAGTTTAGCCTGCCTGATTTCTCCGTCGGCCACTTCAATACAAACTAATAATTTACCTTCATCATCAGTCATAACCGCTATAGTGCATTTGCCGGCAAGCGCACGTTCAGCATAAGAGCCTACACAGTTGTGCAGTTTATTGCCGACCATGCGCAGCTCATGCGCGGTTTCCGGAAGAAAGAATTTCAATCTGTCCTTCTGCATCGCCAAACGCTTTACTACATGTTCCGGTATCTGCAACGAATAATCTTTATTTTTCTGTGCATCCCATTTTTCTACAAGCCAGTCATGTATTTGTGCGATAGAAGGTTTTTCTGTCCACAAAAGTTCCTGCGTTTCAGCTGCAAGCTTAAAATACATTCTGCTGCAATCATCTATATCCGAAGGGTTATAATGCTTAATCAGAAAATAAGCTGCATTATTTTTATATCGGTCTGAAGCGATCTTCAAAAAATTCAAACTTAGTTCTCCAAACGCAAAAGATCTTTCTATACGTAGCCCCATTTCCCCAACGCTGGCAAGCGCGCCTGCCAATAATAACTGCTCTTTGTAATCTGCGGATATCCCTACGGCCGTTTTTAGCCTACCAGCTTCTAAAAGGCTGCCTTTGGCAATAATTTTTCTAAAAGCCTTTGTATCACGAAGCCCCATAACGTTCAATACGCTTTGCGGATAAGACAGGCCAATACGCGTTTTAGCTATCACTTTCTCTAAAAAAGGTTCTAACGATATCTTATCCATATAATGAGCTTCTACAAAACCACGGTAATCGCTGCGCCACGAACGATCATTAAAAACCGTTGGTAGATTGGGGGCATCCTTCACGGCCAAACGCCAGGCAATATTACTCAAAGGAAAAATAAGTGCTCCCATCGAACTGCCTGCTGGTACATGCATAGCTTTTAACTTGATATTATGAAAGTCTTTAACCTTTTTGCTAATAGCAGTGCGCAATTTAAGCAGCATATTCGCAAAATCTTTTTTATTATTTTTCCAGGCGATGCTGCTATGAGTAAGATATCTTAAAACAGATTGTTTACTAAACTCACGTTCTACTGGATTAGATATTTCGTATTTAACATCATCCTTGGTTTCAAAATAAGACTTTCTTTTATGGACATCAAACATTACTGTTTCGTGGCAGCGCTTTTTAATAGCACAAAAACGAATATCGTCAAAAGTCACTTCTGTATATGAAATTCTCAAACTGATATGATTCTTATACTCATAAAGAGATAAAATCATTTTTTCAGGTATACCTACCCCGATGTCATGCGCAAACCCTTTATGTTTGGAAGATCCTCTGCATCCCGGACAGTTAAAATAATTACCGTTCCAGGTCTGCCAGCCATTAAAGCATGTATACCCCCACCTTGCGGTGAAGGTTTGCTCGCAGGTAGTGCAGTAATGCGCATAAATATTGTCATCCTTATACGGTCCTTCACCTAAAGCAACAGGAGCCTGAATAAAGTCAAACATTTTAGGAATTACGATTTTTGCAAGTAAAGTCCCCATCACGGGCACCCCCTAACCTAAAAGATCATCAATATCTATTTCTGTTGCTTGTTTCTCTGGTTCTTCGTCAAACAAAGTCTGATCCAGTTTTTCTTCCTCTGTTTTATCCGCGACCGGAGCTGTAACTTTTGCTTCTGCCTTCTTGCCTCTTGAAGATTTTTTCTCTGGTTTCGCTGCTGGTTCCGCTTCTTTTTTTACTGGTTTTAATTTTAGATAAAGCTCACACTGCCGAAGCTGGTTATCTACATAACCCTCCAGCTCCCGGCGTTCTTCATTCGATAAAATACTGGTGTCCTTAGCGATTTCATCCTGCATTTCTTTAAAAATCTTTATTTGATTCTCAACTGCGCTAAACGTATTTGACATAATATATCAATCCTTTCTGTAATAAGGTGTTGTATAGCCATCTGCATCAAGCTTCAGGCCTCTATTCCAGGAAACATTTTCAGACATTATTTTTATTACTCTTTCCAACTCACCGGCCACAGGTTTCGCTTCAATGATCACTTCATCATGTACGTGCATCAGTATTTTATATCCGGCCGCATCCAGTTTCAGCATTGCTTCGGCCAGGCAATCTCTTGCCGTGGCCTGCACAATATTTTCAACCAATTTGCCGCCATACGTTTCCAAGCGGCACCAGCTTTTATTGTTTTGATTTACACCTAGATAAGTAATAGATGTTCTGCCCATACTGTTATCTTCCAACCGCGGCTTTGCATATGCTATACGGCGCCCAGATGGCAACCGGATAAAAAGCATGCCAGCTTCAAATTGAAAAGCTATACCGTGCCGATACTGAACAGTAGTTCTTTTGCCGATTGCTTCTTTTGCTGCAGCTTCTACATCCCACCATAACTGTACTATTTTCGGACTGGCCTTGCGCCATTTTGTCACGATATCGGTCAGCTCATCATCAGCAAGCCCCATCTTGTCAGCCCCCATTTGCTTCAACGCACCAACGCCGCCCTGATAACCAAGAGCCAGTTCTGCAACTTTGCCTTTCTGGCGTAACGTGCTGCCTTTCGTAACTTCTTCGATTGGTACATGAAACATTTTTGCTGCTGACGCTTCGTAGATCTTGCCAGTAGTAGCAAATACTTCCTGGCGCCATCTTTCTCCGGCCAGCCACGCAATAATTCTCGCTTCAATAGCCGAAAAGTCGGCTACTATAAAAGTTCTGCCAGGCGATGCAATCAGCGCCGTCCGGATCAGCTGGCTGAGTACATCGGAGACGTTCGGATAAAGCATATCCAACATATCAAAATCGCCATTTCTTACAAGATTTCTGGCGTCATCCAGATCCGGCAGATGATTCTGCGGCAGGTTATGTACCTGTACAACACGGCCAGCCCAGCGGCCGGTACGATTAGCTCCATAAAACTGTAAAAGTCCGCGTATCCTGTCATCGCTGCAAGCAGCCCCAATCATTGCTGAATACTTTTTTACTGAAGTCTTGGAGATAAGCAGCTTCAGCTCCAAGACTCTTTTTATATTTACAGGCAAATCACTCTGCAGCATTTCCTGTGCTACACTTTTTGTCAGGCTCGGCACCCTCACCCCAGTAGCAAATTCTAACCAGCTTTTGATCTGGTCAACACTATTCGGATTATCTAAACCCGTAATATCTTTCAACTGCTGCATAGCATCCTTTTTTATCTGTTCATCACATTTGATAGCATTTTCTACCAGTACCCGGTCGATAAGGATACCGGCACTGACGATTTTTTGATCAAGCTCCCAAAGCCGCTGCTCTTTTTCATTTGGCCTGAATCTATCCAGTTTATTTAAAATAGTTCGTTCAACTTCTACATCCTGTCCGCAATACTGCTTGAATAGCTCCCACTTTTTACCATCATGCTGCGGCAAATTCCTAAGCCGTCCGCCGTTTGTTTTAGTAGGCTTGCAGGGCTTACAAAAATATTCTATCAATCGCCGCCCGATGGACATTTTCTGTTTATCGTCAGGAAAATTCAAGGCTTGAGCCACACCAGCCAAATATCCCGGCAAACCTAAAGTCAAAGCAAGTACCGAAGTACAGGACCATTGACCAGCATTGAGCTTTTTCTTGAAATACTTGCTCAGGCACGTCATTTCAAAGTTAGCATTATATGCAGTCTTCAATACATCAGGTGAAAAAAGAGCCCGCAGCACATCTGCGGGCAGTTTTTCACCTTGAGCAAGGTCAATAACCTGCACCGGGTCTTCATCAAACGCAAAGCCAAATAAAAGTATTTCAAAATCAGGAGCATCGACATAAGCATAAGTTCCAACTTTTTTTATGTCCCTTGATGAATAGGTTTCAAGGTCAATGCTTAGTCTGGTCATGGTTCTTAACCTAGCAGATCATCAGTATCGGCCGAATCATCAAACCCATCATCCCAGTCTTCATCACGAACGATACCGCCGCCAAGGGGCTCGCCATCCGATAATTTCATAATGCCCATAAGCCCCGCAGATACGCCGCGATTGCCCTGGCTATCATAGACGTAAAAGTTGATAATAGCCCGACCATAACAGCCACTGTATAATTCCGATTCTTCAGTGATCGGTGTTTTGTCGGCATATACAATAGCAGGTTTTCGAGTGCTCGATACGTTCATAACATAATGTCCTGCACATTCGGGGCCATAGGGTTCACCTCCGTTAGGTGTTACACCGTCGCCATCATGCAGGGTAGTTTTCAGCTGCGCCGGCAGTTTTTTCCCTTTTTCTACCCAAGTGTCTTTCGCAGCTTGGGCTGCCGCCTTCATTTTTGCAAGTGTTGCAGTATCGGATTTAGGAATCAAAAGCATCACGCTGTATTTTTCTACACCATTTTGATCCGCGCGCGGATGAAATGCATTTACATAAGAAAACCTAACTCTGCCTGTAGTGATTTGTGTTTTTGCCATAATAATTATTCCTCCTCAAATTGGTCAATAATAGATTTTTCGGGAGCCCATTCCGGGCGTTTATCTTGTTCAGTTACTAACGTTGGTTTTCCCGGCGGTTTTTCAATAAGACCCGCCGCCAGTTCCCTAAATTTTTTCTTACCTGTCAGAGATTCCAAGTCTGTAAGACTACGAAGTTCTGTTGGTTTATAAATAGTTTCATCCGCATAGCCCTCATTGCGCAAAATTTCTGCCATGATCTCAGGATCAGTAATTTTACGGTTACTGCGTCCCTCAACCAGTTTCATGCCTGGCCACTTCTTACCAGTATTGACAGCTGCATCAAGCGCGTATTTTTGCAGGGCATCTATCCACTTCGTAAAAGCGCCGGCGCGCATCAGTATATCTGAAACTTCAGCATCTGAGAGCAATTCGGCTTCAGCAAATGCGTATTTAGCAATTTCAAGATTGTAATCTGCCAAATGCCTGCAGGTAGCCGACGCTCTGCAGAACCTGCAATGATCTCCGGCCCCGTATTCGCCTTCGCCTTTCATCGCCATTTGGGCCGTTACTTTTACAGCTTCGCCCCATGCAAGCAGTTCATTAAGTGTCAGCGTTTCAGAACTGATACTGTCTAATCTTGGCTGCACGATCGTCATGGCAACATTTTTAAACTCATATAACAGTCCAAAATTATTGTAAGCCCCGAGACCATATAACCGCATTTGCGAATTATTTTCAGCTGAAACAGGCACACCCTTGCCGTATTTCAGGTCAATCACCTCAATAGTGTCACCGGCGATAATTATCACGTCACCGGTACCAAATCCCTCTGGTACCCAGGGACTGAAATCGAGTTTCTGTTCTATAAACAGATAGGCCCGCCCATTATTTTCAGCTTGTAAGCATGAATAGCGTTCCCAAACAGTATCTACATAGTCAGAAATATAGTCGTTCATACTTACGGAATATCTTGGATCAGCCTCTACTGCTCGCAATCGTTTTTCATACTCATCCTGTAAAATTTCAAGATTTAGGTACCGCAACCGGATCTCTGCCACCTCATGGGCCAGAGTGCCTTCTGCTGCGTACTCACTGCCTTTATCAGGGAAATGGTTTTCCAATCTTGCAGAAGGCGGGCAGTTCAACCATTTGCTACTGCCTGACGCACTTAAAAAGGCGTGAGCACTCATAGCCCTTTCACCAGCTCGATCAGTTCAGCATATTTTTCAGCAGAGGTATCAGATAACTTAGTACTACCTACTTTTTGGAAACATTCGGCCAGTTTGGCTTTTTTATCAGGATTCTTTTTGATAAAATCCATGCAGGCAGCCTTAACATCATCCATAGTAAGAACCTTTTCCTCTTCTTTATCTGGCGCCGGTGCAGCAGCTGCAGTTTGTTCTGCTTTAACTACTGGTGCGGATACTCTTTCATCTTTAACAACAGGAACAGATTCAGTAGCAGCATCAGTAGCCGGAATAACTTTTGCGGCTTTTGAATTTTTCCTGCTGCCTTTTGCTGATGCGGTATCTTCAGTAGCAGTGTGCGTAGTAGTAGTAGCCACTGCTAAATCACCTACCGTAGCCTGCAGCGCGGTACTAAAAGCACTAAAACAATTAATCAGTGCTGGAGTTTCCTCAAATTTCACTTTAACATTTACATTGATATCCATATTATTTTCCTCACTTTCAAAATTATGCTATAATGTAGTCAATACAGGTTGTTCATGACCAATGTATTAACCCTGAGCTGTCAGCATTGCCGTGCTGATGGCTCTTTTCTTTAATTCATTCCAGCAACCTTGCACCAGAGCCATAACCCGAAAAATACATCGACCCAAGTCCCAATAGCAATTACCGCAATTTGATAACCTAACTCTTTCCACATCTCACCACGCCCTTTCTAAAAACATCCCAAAGATGACCAGTGATACTGCTATCAGGATCTTAGGGAAAATTTCACTCTCAGCAAAAAAGTACCAAATATAAATCCCTAGTGTTTTCACGGTGTTTCCTCCCCCCAGCACGACTTTTATCCTTTTCTGCAGCATCGACTATAGCCGTCAGGTACGCAAATTGATCAAAAGAATAACCGTTATTTCTCAATTCAATTTCTAAAGACTCTACACTGCGATTAAAACATCTTACAGAATCAATTAAATCCGCTAGAATGTATGAAGGGACTTTACCAAGACAAAGCTATATGGCATAGGTATAGTCCTCTATGCAATTAAGTTGACTAGATCTATCGGATATCAGAGTAAATATTTCCTTGGGCAGTTGTTCTGGCATTAGCTATTTCATCTCCTCACTTAACAAGTAGTTATCGATGGCATTTTGAGTCACATAGCGGTATTTCCCGCGCAATACATAAGGTAACCGTCCTTCATTAAAAAGCTGCTGTAAAAATTCATTTCCGCAACACAACAATATGCGTACCTCATTGATTGGATAAAGCATACGGCGCGGTACTTGTTTTAAGGTTCTCTCCCTCTGCTCTTTTTTGGTTGGTCTTGGCATAGGTTTCAGTTACCACCTTTCGTTTATAGAATTTAATTCTAGTTATATTCCAAAAAAAATCATATCAATTGGCAATTTATATACTTCTGATATTTTTTTTTGGAATATAGGACTAACAAGCTCTGGATTTCTCTCCCATTTTATTAGGGTATCTTTTCCCACGCCAATCTTAGGCGCAGCATCTAAAATACCTAATCCAGAATTTACTCTCGCCGCTTTTAGTGAAATTTTTATCATTATTACATTCCTCCTTTACACAGCTAAGTTTACTAGAAAATAATTCTAGTGTCAATGGTCTTTCAGAAAATAATTCTATATTTTTAGGTTTTTTGGTTGTTTTTCTTAGAATTTTAGTCTATAATAAAGTCAAGAAATTTAGGAGGAGTAAACTATGACGCAAGAAGATATAGTAAAAACTCAAGAAATTTTCGCCAAAAAATTGAGAGGCTTATTGGATGAAAACAAAATAAACCAAAGTGAACTTGCCGAAATGCTGCAAGTTAGCGAATCTACTGTTGGTAAATGGCTTTTAAAAAAAGCTCTACCACGAATGGGCATAATAGAAAAATTATCATCAATATTTAATTGTCCTAAGAGCTACCTTTTAGAGGAAAATGAAACACGGAGAAGCTATTACCTCAATCCTGAAGCAGCAAAAATGGCACAGGAAATTTATGATAATCCTCAATACAAGGTATTATTTGACGCTACCAAAAAACTAAAACCCGAAAGCATTAAAGAAGTTATGAAATTTATTGATTACCAAAAAGCCAAAGAGGAAGGCGATCTCAATGAGTAGAACTATCTTATATGACTTGCCTCACGACGTTCGAGGCTTTGTTAGAGAAGATATTGATGGAGAGGCAATTTTCATCTTAAATGCCCGCTTAACGAGGGAATCTAACATGAAAACTTACCTGCACGAACAAGAACATTATGAAAAAGATTGTGGTAAGAACCTTTGTGTTGACGAAATAGAAGCACAAAGGCATAAATAAATTTTACTATAACAAAGGAGTAATTTAATGAACTTTAAGATTTATTCATTTTTTTCTGGAGTTGGTTTTTTAGACTTAGGATTTGAAAAGTCAGGATATCAAATTCAGTTAGTTAATGAATTTAGTGATGCTTTTTTACAAGCCTACAAGTACGCAAGAACACATATGCAAATGCCTGAACCCATTTATGGATATTATAATTGTGATGTAAATGATTTTTTAAAAGGGAGTAGCAAACAGACATTATTAAAACTTGTTAACAATGACAAAGAAGATTCTTTAGTTGGATTTATTGGCGGCCCTCCATGCCCTGATTTCTCAATAGCAGGTAAAAACAAAGGTATGTCTGGCAACAACGGTAAACTTACTATTTGTTATAAAAACCTAATATTACAAAATGTTCCGGATTTCTTTGTTTTTGAAAATGTAAAAGGACTATGGTCGACGAAAAAACATCGTGAAGAATACGAAAAATTAAAACTTGCTTTTAAAAGAAAGGGCTATTTTCTTATTGATAAATTAGCTAATTCTTTAGAGTACGGAGTTCCCCAAGAAAGAGAGCGTATTATTTTATTCGGAGTACATAAATCAGTTATGTCTATTCCTCCAAAAAAAGCAAAATTATTATTACAAAATAATTTTAATTTTGGAATAGTAAGCCAACTCTCTGCAAAAGAAATTAAACAATTACCTTGGCCTGAACAAACACCATATAATCAAAATCAATTACTTTCTTGCCCAGCAGGCATTGATCCAGAACTTTCAATAGAATTTTGGTTTATAAAAAATAATGTTTACAACCATCCCAATGCTAACGACTATTTTCAACCTAGAGAAGGTACTGAAAAAATGAATACTATTAACGAAGGAGATGTAAGCAGAAAATCATTTAAAAGATTACATCGTTGGAGATATTCCCCAACTGTTGCCTATGGAAATAATGAAGTGCACCTGCACCCATATAAAAGCAGAAGATTAAGTGTTGCAGAAGCATTATCATTGCAATCTTTACCAATTAATTTTATCTTAGATCCAGCTTTAAGCTTATCTGATAAATTTAAAACGATTGGGAATGGAGTCCCATTTCTTATGAGTAAAAATATTGCTCAATGTATCAAAACTTTTCTTGAGACTTATGCTGATAAAAATCAACTAAAGGAAGATATATTATGAATACCACAAAAGAACAAATAATAACTGATTTAAAAACACTTGATTCTAGGAATTTTTATAAAAAATATATAGTTAAATCCAATAACTGGTATTTAAGTAATGTTTTAAATATCCCAGAAGAAAATATCGTTGATGCTATTGATACTTTCCGTGATATAGTAAGCACCAACCTTCAAGTTAGTTTTAATAGTATAATGATGGTTGGCAGCGGTAAAATCGGTTATAGTTTATCTCCTTCAAAAAATTTAAAACCATTTACATTAAATCCAACAGACAATATCAAATCTGATATTGATATTGCAATTATAGCATCTGATATTTTTGAATATTTTTGGAAACTTTTTCGCAAAGCATACTCTCTGCAGAATAAGCACTTATATAAATATATTTCTAGAGGAATATATCGAGGATATATAAATGATAGAAACTTAAAAAACATTAATTTGTGTTACTCAGAATGGATTGATTTATCTAGAAATTCTAACAAAAACCTTCAAAGCCAATTTATTTTCGGCACGAAATATCCTATCGAATATACAGAAGTTGGGAAGATTTTGAGGAATATAACTTAGGTTCTATCGAAGAATTAAAAAATGAGGTGATAAAAAATGAAATTTAATTTTCCTAGAAACACAAAAACTATTAAAGAGATTTGTGATGCTTTTGAACAGGAAGTTTTAATTATCGACAATTCATACCAGCGCAGAAAAGTATGGCTCCCGCAAGATAAAATAAGATTAGTAGAAACAATATTATTAAACTTAATTATTCCAGA
>OGQG01001226.1_pt1 | contig 20630 bp, 17 predicted proteins | sample 1553201 | NCBI WGS metagenome assembly OGQG01 (sample SAMEA2579925, study PRJEB22360) | human gut metagenome | biome: human gut; feature: human-associated habitat; material: faeces | place: Denmark | collected 2008/2010
GTGGGGGGGTACACAAGTGCTATAATGATAATGGGTATTGCTAAATTGAATGTTTTAAATACTTTATCTATAAAAAACAGTTAATAATTAAAGAACATAAAATAAAATCTAAACGTAAATATAATAAGACAGCGAAGGAGAGAAGACATTGTTAAAATTGGCAGGAAAAAGTATGGCAGTAGCTTTAACTTTAGGCATGGCATCAACCGTCTGGGCGGCGGCAGCTTTACCAGGCAGCGATCCGCAGGTGCGGGCATTGGAGCAGAACCGCAGCCAGGCAGAAGTATATAGTACTGCTGCCGATAGTAAGGTGCAGGGCGAGCAGACATTTATGCTCAGCTGCTTTAAGTTTACCGGGCAGGATAAAATCGACACGGCGGTTTTTGCAGAACTTACTAAAAACTATATGGGCAGAGATATAACTGTCAGTGAATTGCAGCAGGCGGCTGACTTGGTTACAGACTATTGCCGTAATCAGGGATATACAGTTGCTACAGCTTTTTTACCTCAGCAGGATATCCAAAATGGCGTGGTAGAGATCCGTATTTTGCTTGGGACGATGGGAGAAATAAAAATAAATAATCGATCCCGGCTCAGTGAAGGGCAGGCAGAAAGATTTTTGAGCGGTCTTAAAGCGGGTAGTATTATCAAAAATGGACCTTTGGAAACAGTGCTGAATAATCTGAATGACTTGCCGGGAATCGCTGCGGCCGGTATTCTTAGTGCTGGAACAGAAGTAGGCAGCAGCGATTTAACAGTGACGCTGGCCGATAAAAAGCAGGCAGATACTATTTTATATACAGATAATCATGGCGGTAAGTATAGCGGCCGCTACCGTTATGGTTTTCAGACAACGTTCAACGATCCTGGGCATATCGGTGATAAATTGTTTTTGGGGGGGATGCTGACTAACAGCGATCTGCATAACTACAACCTGGGATATGAAATGCCTTTGGACAGCAGCGGCAGCCGGTTAGGAATAAGCTACAGTCTGATGGATTATAGTCTGAGCGGTTTTTATAATATTCTGGACGCTGTCGGCAGGGCCAAGACCTTCAGTATCTACGGCAGTACGCCTTTTATCAATACCAGCTGTAACTATTTGGCAGCGGCTTATGGTTACGATAACCGGCAACTGCAAGATGAATTGCGGACGTTTGGCAGCAGTACTGAAAAACACAGTAACGCCCTGCACTTGGGCATTGTTGGCAACAGCAGAGGTATGGGCAGCTATACCGGTTACAGCGCGCTGTATTATACCGGCAGATTGACTTATGACGATATCAATGTTGGCAATGAAGGTACTTACCATAAATTCAATACAGATATTAATCATATCCAAAGTTTGGGACATACAGTGAACCTGCATATCAATTTGCACAGTCAGTTAGCCAGCAAAGATCTGGACGGCAGTGAACAGTTCAGTTTAGGCGGCGCTGACGGCATACGCGCCTATCCGCAGGGCGAAGCCAGCGGCAGCAGCGGTTATCAGGCAACTGCAGAGCTGCGCTACGCTACGTCTATAGCTAATCTCAGTCTGGCAACTTTTATCGACTGGGGCGAGGTAGAGTTAAATAAAAATATAGGCGATCATCGGAACTTGGCAGGCTGGGGAGTTGGCGTGCAATATGCCAGACCAAATGACTATTATTTGAGAGTTGATTATGCCCGCAAGCTTAATGGCGAAGTTTATCAAAGCGAAGAAAACGATAAAAACGGTCGGGTATGGTTTTTAGCCTATAAACTGTTCTAAAAAACAGCAGAAGGAGATAGGGAAGCATGAAGAAAAATAAATTATTATTACATAAACAGATATTGGCAGCGGTGTTGAGCGGTGGAATACTGCTGCTGCCTAATTGGGGTTATGCTTTACCGCAGGGTGGGCAGGTCGTGGCCGGAACTGGCAGTATAGGCACGCCTGGCGGTGATCAGATGAATATCACTGGCAGTGGTAATGTGGCGATCGACTGGAACAGTTTTAACGTGGCTCAGGGCGAATCGGTTAAGTTTAGTGGGATGCAGGCCGTGTTGAATTACGTTACAGGTAATACTAAAAGCGAGATTTTTGGTAACATCAGCGGCAGCGGCGTACATGTATTTTTAGTTAACCCCAACGGTATCCTGTTTGGTGCAACAGCCAGTGTCAATGTAGGCGAGCTGACGGCATCGACCAGGACGATAGATAACAGAAAAAGCTTTGACGGGACTGCTTTTAGCACATTGAGTCCTGAAGCTGCGCAAAAAGTTCGTGGCGATATTATTAATCTGGGTGAGCTGACTGCTGATAAAATCCTGCTTGAAGGAGATAATATTTCGCTGCTCAATGCCCATATGCTGAAATCAAGCGGTAATGGCAATATTACTATGCGTGCTGATAATAAAGTGACAGTAGGCTATGAAGTTACGGATAAGACTACAATAAATGTTGGTGACGATGCGCCTGGCGGACATACGGTCAGCGATTATACGACTGGCACCGATACTAAAGGCAGTACTGTTTTGGCTGGAGCTGCTGTGCAGGATCTGTGCGGTAACAGTAAAAATATAACCGATGCTATGCTGGTACATGATATTTATGAACTGCAGGCGATCGATAAGAATATAAACGGCGATTACATTCAGGGTGATTATATGCTTGCTGGCGACATTGATGCCGATGTGACCAAGCGCTGGAATAGCGGCAGTGGATTTAATCCAATTGGTAATTTTACAAGCATGCCATTTAATATAGGCGGCTTTAATGGCAGCCTTGATGGGGCGGGTTTTGTTATTAAAGATTTGCATATCAATATTAATACTGCCGATGGAACGCAGAGTAATGCGGGGCTATTTGATGTCTTGAATACAAATGCCTTTGTGCATAATCTGACTCTGCAGGGTGGAAGCATAACTAATTATACTAATTCCAGTGGTGGGAGCGTCGGCAGCATTGCAGGGGAAAATCTTGGGTCATTGAAAAATGTTTTCAATATTGGAATGGAAATAAGCAGTCAGAATGATAGTGCCAATATTGGCGGCATTGTCGGGTATAATAAAGGAACTGTAACTGATGCACATAATAGCGGCTCAGTCAATGATAAAACTAATACAAGTGCACGTATTGGCGGTATTGCCGGCTATAATGATAACGGCGGTGTGATCAGTTATTCTGATAATAATGGTGCAGTTACAGGTAAAGGTGATTATTCTGCTGCAGGTGGAATTGTCGGATATAATAATGGTAGCATAAAGAACAGCTTTAATAATGGGAATGTTACGGGTCATGGTGATTATCTTGGCGGAATAGTAGGCGAGAATATAAAAGATATTTTTGATTCATACAATAAAGGCGAGATTAAAGGAAAGGGTTATGATACGATAACTGGCGGAATTACTGGGATTAATGATAGCGGTAATATTAATAACGTTTATAATAGTGGAATTGTTGATAGTATGGGATATAATGTTGGTGGTATCGTAGGCCAAAATTATAGCGGGACTCTAAGTAATGCTTATAATACAGGTACTATTAATGGTAACGGTAGTGAGTATGTTGGTGGTATTGCTGCAATTAATGATGGCGAAATAAAAAACGTTTATAATATTGGTAAAGTTTCAGGTGGAGATTATAGAAATGTTATTGTTGTTGAAAATAGCGGTGCTGTTTCTAATGCCTATTATGCAGTCAGAAGCGGCGATACAATCTTAGGCTATAAAAAATTTGGCAGCGGTACGTTGCTCACTCTGGCAGAATTTGGTAAAGCTTTTGAAAAAGGGTTAGATACAGCTTCCAAAGATTCCTGGAAATTCTATAACGGTTACACAGACCCGCTTTTAAAAGGGTTTTTGAAAAAAATCACTATTGACGGAGACTCTATTACAGGGGGCGATACTGTTTACAATGGTTCTGAACAAAATGCCGGTTTGAGTGGGTTGGCAGACGGTATTTTGGTGGGATCTAAAAAGAACGCCGGTGATTATGATTTGAATGATTTACTGTATTCCGGGCAGGACGGCTATGATATAGAAATCGTCAATGATGGTACTAAATTTATTATCAATAAAGCGCAGCTGACTGTAACAGCCGATGGAGTTGAAATAGATGCGAATTCAGTATTGCCTGATTTTACAGGTTCTATCAGCGGTTTAGTTGGCGGTGAACGTTGGGAAGATTTGGGTGTAGAACTTGATAGTGATCTGCATTTTACTACTGACGCAGATGGTAAAACTGCGGGAAAATTTGCTATTAACGGCAGTTTGGATAAGACGCTGGCTAATTATGAAATCAAACAGGCAGACAGCAATGCTGCCGCGCTGGTAGTCAATAAAAATGATAAACCGCCGCAGCCGCCTGATCTTCCTAACTTGCCGCAGGAAGGTATCTATCAGAATGCACTGGTCAATCTTGCTGTTGCCGAGCGGGAAAACAGGCCGGAACAGCAAAGGATCAAGCGGCGTGTTACGGACAGCCGCATCAGTGACAAAGAAGAGCAGGTCAAAGTAACGATCGAAGGTGACGGTATAAAAACAGAGTGAAGACAGTTTTTTGAGCGCAGAGATTGCTTCTGCGCTTTTTTTACGGGTAAATTGTAAGTTTGGTCAGAGCTTTTGCGAATGCAGATACATTTTTCATTATTGTTACTTGCGTTACACTTTGTTGTTTTAAAAACGGTAAATTCTTAAATTTCAGCTAAAATGCAGGAAAAGCCCTTGTAACCAGCGAATTGTAATAACATCAAATTTTGTAGGACAAGGGGGAGTAATCATGAAAGAGTATACTGGAGATAGGATCAGAAACGTGGCCATTGTGGGTCACGGTGGGGCTGGAACGACGTCTGTTACCGAAGCCTTACTGTATCGTTCGGGAGCAATTTCCAGAATGTGCAAGGTAGAAGACGGGGCTACCACCACTGACTATGAGCCGGAAGAAATTAAACGCGGCGTATCTGTCAATGCAACTTTGGCGCCTGTTGAATGGCGTGATACCAAAATCAATTTTATTGATACACCAGGCTTTGCCGACTTTGTAGCCGAGGTCAAAGGCGCTTTCCGTGCCGTTGACAGCGCTTTGATCGTTGTATGCGCTACTTCGGGCGTGCAGGTTGGCACTGAGCAGTGCTGGAAGCTGGCAGAAGAAGCACATTTGCCGCGTATCATTTTCGTTAATAAGATGGATCGTGAGAATGCTGATTTTGATAGTATCCTTGACAACCTGCGTGCTAAAATCGGTAAACGTGTATTGCCGCTGCAATTACCTCTCGGTAAGGAAGCCGATTTCTGCGGCGTTATCGACCTCTACAAAATGAAGGCTTATAAAGCTAACGGCAACGATTCCATCGAAATGGACATTCCTGAAGATATGCTGGAGTATGCCAAAGAAGCGCATGAAAAAATGGTCGAAGCTGCTGTTGAGGCTGATGATGACTGCATGATGCGTTATCTGGAAGGCGAAACTATCAGCGATGAGGAAATTATGGATTGCCTGATCAAAGGCATTCGTCAAGCGATTATTTTCCCTGTCCTTTGCGGAAGCGCATATAAAGATATTGGCTTGGGACGCGTTATGAACGCGATTATCGATTTTACCTATCCGGCTATTCTGAATGACTTTGTTGTTACGAATCCGGAAACTGAAGAAGAAGAGATCCGCGATGCCAACGCACCTATGGCAGCTTTGGTTTTCAAAACTACGTCTGATCCTTTTGTTGGCCGTTTGAGCTTCTTTAGAGTATTCTCGGGCACGATCAAGAGTGACAGCATGGTTTATAATGCCAGCCGTGAAAAAGAAGAACGTATTGGCGGTATTTTTACGATGCGTGGTAAAACTCAGATCCCGATGAAGGAAGTTGTTGCCGGTGATATTGGCGTTACTACTAAATTGCAGTTTACGTCTACCGGCGATACGCTCAGCGACAAGAACTCACCTGTTTTGTTTGCGCCGATCGCATTCCCGCTGCCGATGTATACTCGTGCCATTTACGCTAAAAAGAAAGGAGAGGAAGAGAAGATCGCCACTGCTTTGAACCGTTTGATGGACGAGGACCCGACTATCATTGTTACTAAGAACAGTGTGACGAAGGAAACTCTGGTCAGTGGCATGGGCGATCAGCATATCGAGATCATTATGGAGCGTATGAAACGTAAATTCGGTGTGGAAGCCGATTTGCGTGCGCCTATCGTTGAATACAGAGAAACTATCCGCGGAACGGCGGAGGTTGAAGGCAAGCATAAGAAACAATCCGGTGGACATGGCCAGTATGGTCACGTTGTGATCAAGATGGAACCCTTGCCGCCAGGAGAAGGCTTTGAGTTTGTTGACAAGATTTTCGGCGGTGCTGTGCCGCGGCAATATATTCCGGCTGTTGAAAAAGGTATGCGTGAGTCCATGGAACACGGCATCTTGGCCGGGTATCCGGTAGTCGATGTTCGCATTACGCTGCTTGACGGTTCTTATCATACTGTCGATTCTTCAGAAATGGCGTTTAAGATCGCTTCCAATATGGCGTTCAAAAAAGCTATGGAACAGGCGAAACCTGTTTTAATGGAGCCTGTTTATAATTTGGATGTTTATTGCGCCGAATCAATGATGGGCGATGTTATTGGCGATTTGAACTCTAAACGCGGACGTATTTTGGGTATGCAGAGTTTGGAAGACGGTATGGGCTGCGTAAAAGCGCAGGTTCCTTATGCCGAGATTTCCGAATATGCGGTTGACCTGCGTGCTCTGACTCAGGGTTTGGGTACTTTTGAAATGAAGTTTGACCATTATGAGGACGTACCGATGAAAATGGCCGAAAAGATCATTGCCGAAGCTAAGGAAGCTCAATAATTGATGTAGTTTCTGTAAAAATAAGCTGAAAGCGGTTTGCTAAAATGGCAAACCGCTTTTTTATGCTTGTGCGTTGCTGTTGGTGTGAGTAAATAAAAAGAGTTTATCTCAATTATTGAGATAAACTCTTTTGTTGTTACAGATTGGGTCAAAAGCTTATTAGATCAGTATACCATATGTACGAGCATATACCCGGCAAAGCAGGCACTGCCTACGCCAATAAGCCCCGGCACCAGGAAACTGTGATTGATGATAAATTTACCGATATGTGTTGTTCCCGAACGGTCAAAGCCGATGCAGGCCAGATCGGAAGGATAAGTCGGCAGAACAAAATAACCGTAAGCTGCCGGCATAAAACCTACTATTACTAAGGGATCGACGCCAACGCTTAATGCCATCGGTACGATGACGGTCACGGCCGCTGCCTGTGAATTGATCAGCTTGGAAACCAAAAACAGAACGATCGCATACATCCAGGGATAAGTAAGTACGATGTCACTTAAGGATTTTTTCATTACGGGCAGATAGGCACCGAAATAGGTATCGGCCATCCAGGCTACGCCGTAAACTGAAACAATGGCGGTCATACCTGATTTAAAAACAGAACCGGAAGCGACTTCCGAAGTTTTAACATTGCACAGGATCATAATGACAGCGGCAATAGAAAGCATCATCAGCTGGATTGTCGGTGTCATGGAAAACGGCTTCAAAACGCCTTTGGCGTTGGGAAAGTGCGGCAATAATTGTGGGAAGCTGCCAAAGATAGCAATCACAACGATACCCAGAAGAAAAACTAATGCTGCCTGATAGGCACTTTTAGGCAGGATAATATTTAAAAGGCTTTGTTCCTGCAGGCCGCCGTAAATAAACTCTTTTTGTTCAGGATCAGCGATTTTTTCTTGGAATTCACTGTCTTTATCAAGATCTTTGCCGCGGTTGATGCTCCAAAGGCCGGCGATCACAACACCGATGAAGGTAGCAGGAATGGAAATAGAAAGAATCTGCATAACTCCGAAAGGGTGATCTGTAGCGCCGAGGATGGCAACTACCGAAACAACAGCTACCGAAGCAGGCGAAGCGCAGACACCCATTTGTGAAGCAATGGAAGCAACAGACATCGGCCGTTCCGGGCGGATATTTTGTTTGATAGCGATATCGTAAATAATAGGGAACATAGCGTAAACTACATGCCCGGTGCCGCATAAAACAGCAAGCAGCCAGGTTGTGAGCGGAGCAAGGATAGTAATATATTTGGGGTTGCTGCGCAAGAATTTTTCAGCATATTTCAGCATTACATCAAGCCCTTTGGAAGCCTGTAAAAATGCTGAACAGGTAACCACCGCCATAATTGTCAGCATAACGTCTACCGGCGGTTTACCGGGTTTCAGGCCCATAACAAAAATAAAGAAAACAAGGCCGATACCAGAAATAGTAGCCAGACCGATACCGCCGCGGCGAACGCCGATCACCAGGCAGGCTATCAAAACGATAAAACCTAAAAACATTAACATCAAGACACCTCCGAGAAATAAAATAATAATTAAAAATATATCTAACGACGTCAAGGTATACAGATTGAAATGATATACCGCAGTCGGAGATGTCCTGTTACAGGATAACTGTGATTAAGCTGCAAAGGTACAAAGCAATAGTGACACTATATAAATAAAGTGTATGATAATAGTGGCTGTAATACGGGTATTAGTATACACTATTATGGTGTTTATTGCTAGCCCTAAAAAAATTTTATTTTAACTGAAAATCACGCTTATAAAGATAAAGTGAGTTTTATAATTATAGTGAAGCGGCAGAATAAAATAAGGAATAAGCTTATAAAAGCCGCTAAAGATAAAAAACACAGGAAAATACACGATGTTTATTTCTTCAACTTATGCTATAATTAATATATTACTATGAGTTATTGGGAGGGTTCAGTAAATGCAGGCTATTGATCATGCATCTGTTAATACTTTACGCTTTTTGGCGGCTGACCAGGTAGAAAAGGCTAAATCGGGACATCCTGGTTTCCCTTTGGGCACGGCGCCGTTGATGTATACTTTGTGGGACCGTTTTATGCACTACAATCCAAAAGATCCTAACTGGTTCAATCGTGACCGTTTTGTTTTGTCGCCAGGACATGGCAGCGCTTTGTTGTATGCAATGCTGCATCTGGCCGGCTACGATGTTTCGATGGAGGAATTGAAAAACTTCCGTCAATGGGGCAGCAAAACTCCGGGGCATCCTGAATATGGTCATACAGCAGGTGTTGATGCGTCTACAGGTCCGTTGGGACATGGTTTTGCAATGGGTGTAGGTTTTGCTGTTGCCGAAGCTATGCTGGCAGCAAAATATAATAAGCCTGAATTTACTGTTATTGATCACTATACCTATGGACTCACTTCCGACGGCGACCTGATGGAAGGCGTTGCCAGCGAAGCTGCTTCTTTGGCAGGAACTTTGGGTCTGGGTAAATTGATCTACCTTTATGATGATAATAAAATTACTATTGAAGGTTCTACCGATATCGCTTTCACTGAAGATGTGGAAGCCCGCTTTAAGGCTTATGGCTGGCAGGTGCTGCGTGTAGCTGATTCAGAAGATATTGAAGCTATGGAAGCTGCCGTTAAAGAAGCTCAGGCAGATACCGAGCATCCCAGTCTGATCATTGTGCGTACTCATATCGGTTATGGCAGCCCGAAACAGGACAGTGCTTCCTGCCATGGCGAGCCTTTGGGTGCTGAAGCTTTGGCACTGACTAAAGAAAAAGCCGGCTGGCCTGTTGGTCAACCGTTCTATGTGCCTTTGACTGTCAGCCAGTATTTCAAAAATAAAATTGAAGATTGCGAAGGCGATCAAAAAGCCTGGGAAGCATTGATGGCTGATTATAAAGTTGTTTATCCTGAATTGGGAATGGAACTTGAAGAACGTATCAGCGGCAATGCTCTGGTAAATCTGCACGATTTGGAAGCGATCTTTAAAGATGTTGCTAAAACTGCTACCCGTGAAGCTTCTGGCGATATCCTGCAGAAGCTTGTTATGCAGCTGCCGAATCTGGTTGGCGGCAGTGCCGACCTGGGTCCTTCTAATAAAACTGTGATGAAAAATGTCGGTTATTTCTCGAAAACAGACCGCAGCGGCCGTAATATTCATTTCGGTGTGCGCGAACATGCTATGGGAACAGTTCTTAATGGTATTGCTTTGCACGGCGGTTTTATTCCATTCGGTGGTACGTTCCTTGTTTTTGCCGACTTTATGCGTCCGGCGATCCGTATGGCAGCTTTGATGGGATTACGTTCCATTTTTGTCTTAACGCACGATAGTATTGCTTTGGGTGAAGATGGCCCAACTCATCAACCGATCGAACAAACTATGAGTCTGCGGATGATTCCGGGACTGTCTGTATTCCGTCCGGCAGATGCTTTAGAAACTGCTACAGCCTGGCAAATGGCTTGTATGAATCTACATAAACCGACGGCATTGCTTTTGAGCCGTCAGAAATTGCCGGTATTACACGAATATGCGGCAATCGTTCACGAAAATGCTTATAAAGGCGCTTATGTGCTGAACCCGGGACAGGGAGAAACAAAAGCGGTGCTTATTGCTACCGGCAGCGAGGTGCATTTGGCTTTGGAGGCGCAGGCTGTTTTGGCTAAGGAAGGAACTGCAGTCAGTGTAGTTTCGATGCCCAGCTGGGATACTTTTGAAATGCAGAGCTCAGATTATAAAGCTTCCGTTTTGCCTGAAGGTTTGCCGAAGATTGCTGTTGAAGCCGGCGTTACTTTAGGATGGAGCCGTTATACCGGCAGTGAAGACAATGTTTTGGGTATCAATCGTTTTGGCGCGTCGGCACCTGGCGATGTAATGATGGAAAAATATGGTTTTACTGTTGAGAATCTGGTTGCTAAAGTAAAAAGCGTTCTTTAATTTTATAATTTAAACGGGCATGGTGCTTACTCTTAGGCCCGTGCCCGTTTTGCTTGCGGTACTGAATCTGAAGATTTTAGTAAGACAGTCTGCAGATAGGAGAAGAAATGAAACATTTATTAACGATAGCAGGCAGTGATTCCAGCGGCGGAGCCGGAATACAGGCCGATTTGAAAACCTTTGCCGCACATGGCACCTTTGGTATGAGCGTTATTACTGCTGTAACAGCGCAAAACACACAGGGTGTGACGATGGTGCAGGATATAGACGCTGGGGTGATCGAGGCGCAGATCGATGCGGTATTTGACGATATACGCGTTGATGCGGTAAAAATAGGTATGGTATCAAGGCCGGAAATCATCAAAACGATTGCCGATAGATTGCGTTATTATAAACCACAGATCGTGGTGCTGGACCCGGTAATGATTTCTAAAAGCGGTTATCCGCTGCTGGCACCGGAAGCCTGTGCGACACTGGTCCAAGAGCTGCTGCCACTAGCAACGCTGGTAACACCTAATTTGCCGGAAGCAGAAGTTATCAGCGGTATGAGGGTGACGATGAAGGAAGAAATGCGACCTGTTGCCGAACGTATTTTAGAGTTGGGTGCCAAAGCTGTTTTGGTCAAAGGCGGTCATTTGAACGGCAGTGCTGATGACCTGCTGTTTGATGGCAGTACAGAACGCTGGTTTATGGGAGATCGCATCGACACAAAAAATACGCATGGTACCGGCTGCACATTATCCAGTTCGCTGGCGGCAAACCTTGCCCAGGGTCTGAGCCTGGCGGATGCCGTTGCGGCTTCGAAGGCTTATGTAACAGAAGCGATAGAATACAGTTTGCCGATCGGCGGCGGCTGTGGCCCGACACATCATTTTGTTGATTTGTACAGAAAGGCAGGCTGGTTAAAATGAGTTTGGTCATCAAAGGGCAATTTGGCTTGATCGTTGATGCTGTACGTGAAAAAAGGCCTGTTATCCATCATTTGACTAATTATGTGACGGCGGGAGACTGCGCCAATATCACTTTGTGTGCAGGAGCTTCGCCGGTAATGGCCGATGAAGCGGAGGAAGTAGTTGAAATAACTTCTAATGCTGATGCATTGGTATTGAATCTGGGAACTATTGCCAAAGCAAAAATGCAGGCAATGGAAACAGCGGCTGCAGCAGCTAAAAATAAAGGCATCGCAGTAGTTTTAGATCCTGTAGGAGTTATGGCGTCCAAGCTGCGTTTAGTTTTTGCGCTGAAGCTTTTAAACGAAGGGCTGGTAACTATCGTGCGCGGTAATTACGCTGAATGTCTGGCATTATTGGAAGAAAAAGCTGAAGGCAGAGGCGTAGATTCAAATGGCAATGTGACTGATGGGTTAAGGGTAGCGAAGGACGCTGCAGAAAAATATAACTGTATTTTTGCTGTTACAGGAGTTACTGATTATGTCAGCAACGGGAAACAGGCTTTAGTTCTGACTGGCGGACATGAGCTGCTGACGCAGATCACAGGAGCCGGCTGTATGACAACGACGTTATGTGCCTGCTGCGCTGCAGTAACAAAAGACCCATTGCTGGCAGCCGCTTTAGGTATAGTCATAATGGGGCAGGCGGCAGAACTGGCCGCAGGGTTTATGGAAACAAAAGACGGACCGGGAATGTTTAAAACAAGGCTGTTTGACGGTGTTTATCACGTTACGACAAAATGGAACGTGCTGAATTTGGACCCGGAACGGAAGCAGTGAGATGGAGAAAATGAAGCTGAAAATAGATTACAGTGTATATTTGGTAACAGATACCGGATTTTTGCAGGGACGTGATTTCGCTGCCTGCATTGAAGCCGCACTTAAAGGCGGCGTGACCCTGCTGCAATATCGCGATAAAAATGCTGATAGTCGTGTGCTGCTTGAACGGGCGCTGCTGCTGAAAAAAATGTGTGCTGTTTATCATGTACCTCTGCTGATCAACGACAGGCTTGATATCGCGTTGGCTGTTCAGGCAGACGGTGTGCACGTGGGGCAAAGCGATTTGCCGGTTACTGTAGTGCGCAGGCTGTTAGGCGAGCAGGCAGTTATTGGCGCATCGGCTCATAACCCTGAAGAAGCCAGGCAAGCGCTTGCGGATGGTGCTGACTATTTGGGCTGCGGTGCGGTGTTTGGCACCACTACCAAAAATGATGCCGGTTATTTAGGTCTTGACGGACTGAAAAGTATCAGACAGGCTGTTACGGCACCTCTTGTCGGTATCGGAGGCGTCAACAGCACCAATTTTGAACAGGTACTGCAAACCGGTGTCAACGGCGCGGCTATTGTCAGCGGGATTTTGGCAGCAGATGATATTGAAGCAGAGGTACGTAAATTCAAAACAATAGCTGACAGGTATAAAAATATATAAAAAGACAGACAAAAAGAGCTATCGCTTTTACTGCGATAGCTCTTACTTTTTATTTATCTTCGTTTAAGATTTGGTTGACGCGGTCACGCATCGAACCTGACTGCGGAGCCTTGGTCTTATCGTCGCCAAACTCTTTTTGCAGTTCCTTCATTTCCTTTGCCAGTTCTTTCTGCTGGGCTTTGATTTTAGCTTCAGCCTGAGAACGCTCGGATTTTTTGATATCTTTCAGGAATCTGTTATCATCGAAATCCTTAAATTCATTTTCCAGGGACTGAGTATCATAAATAGCCGGGGACGCGCCTGCTTCTGTAATATGCGGCGTCAGGATCATCATAACCTCAGTTTTATTTTTAGTTGTGCTGCGGTTTTTGAACAGTTCACCTAAAATAGGAATATTGGAGAGGAAGGGGATCTTCTGAATATTTTTCTGCTCTTCTTCATTGATCAGGCCGCCGATGATCAGTGTTTCACCATTGCGCATTCTTACATAAGTATCGGCAGTACGGCTGGTGATCTTATAATTTTTGATTTCAGAAACCAGTGTCGGCGTGCTGACTTCGGTATGTACGGCTGAGGTGATCATATCGTCTTCGCTGACGAGCGGAGTATAGGTGAGCTTGATACCGGCATCTACATATTCGGTAGTGTTGACGGTAATACCGTTTTCGATTTTCTCAGTCAAAACAGGAATATGGTCACCGATAAAGATACTTGCTTCTTTACCGGGAACGGTGATGATTCGCGGAGTCGCTAAAATTTTGGCCTTGCCATTAGCAAACAGTGCGTTGAGTGTCGCGTTAAAACGGAATTCATAGCTGGCGCCAAAGTGAACTACGCCGCCGAAATCTTCATCATCATCGTTATTGCTGCTATTATTGCTGTCCTCACTGTTCTGTGGTATCTTATCCCAATTCCAGTTGATGCCCAGGTTTTTACTGTCTTCTTTGTTGATAGAAATGATCTTGGCTTCCAAAGTGATCTGTTTGGTAGCAACGTCCATCGCTTTGATTGCCGAGCGTACACGCTCTTCATCTGTGCTGCTGCCGCTGAACAGAATAGAATTGGTGATAGGGTCGATACTGATTTTCTTTTCACTTTCCAGAATATCATTCAAAGCATTTTTAACATCTTCTGCTTTGGCATAATTCAGCTTAAAAACATTGACGCTGCCGTTGAACTTATTCAGATTTTCCTGGGTGGAAACCAAAATAACGCCGTCGACCATGCGATATGCCAGTCCTTTGGCACTGGTGATAAGCTTGATAGCAGTGTTGAACGGCACATTATCTAAGGCAATAGTAATTTTACCTTTAACAGATTCGTCAGTAACGATACTGGCATCCGAAAGAGCGGAAATAGCAGTCAAAACGTCGCGAACTTCGCCGTCGTGCACATTTAAGGTAACGTTAGGTGCGGCCAAAGCAACAGTAGTGCTGCTGAAGGCCAAAAGTGCGGCGAGAGTAGTGCTTCGCAGCGATTTTTTCCAAGAATGCATTAGTTATTCCTCCCTAGGGTCAAATGAAGCGGATTTTGCGGATGGCTCAGGTCAACAGAATCGATGCCGATAGCGGCAACAGTATAATCGCCGAAGCTTTGACCATCTTTGTAATAATTACTGGTGTTGTTAAATTCGATAATGGCCAGCTGTTTGACGCCGTTATTGATGATGCCGCGTAAAACAGGCTGAGCTGCATAAACAGGTGCACCGCCTCCGATAACTGCACCGGGATGCACAGTTGGCTTGTTGAGCATTGACGCCGGAGCCATAAAAGGATTACGGGCTATAGTTTGTACTTTTGGTGCCGCAGCTAAAGCATCTGCAGCAGGCTGAACCTGAGCTTCTGCCTGTACTTGTCCAGCCCATGCTTTTTCGAACAGGCCTTCTATATAACCACTGGCATCAAAGCGGCACATGAAATGCGAGGTGCTCAAAACCAGGAAGGCTGCCATGAATAATCAGGTCACGCTGCAGGATGCAGCCAAGATCATTGATCGTTTGGGCCGTTATTTCCCTATGCTAGTAAGAAACGGCAGCGAAGTCGTAAACGACTGGTATCCGTTTATTGCACAGTTTCCTCTGGATGTAGCACAGGCTGCGGCGATGTATGTTATTGAAAACACCGCCTTTGATCCGCCTAAGCCTGCTGTTTTTGTGCAGGCGGCCAGAATGTTGCTGCAACATCAAACCGGACAGCGTGAACTGACTGCCGCAGAAGCATGGCACGCAGCTTGCAGGCAGCTGAACCCTTATAAAAAACCTCATTACGAAAACAAACTGGTTTCTCAGGCAGTACACGACATCGGTTATCTGAATCTCTGTACTGCTGAACACGATATGTTTTCCCGTTTTGAGCACGTTTATAACATTTTGCTGCAGCGTGAAAAAGATGAGTTTAAGATCGAAAGTACTCTTGCCAGTATCGGCCTGTATCAAAGTAATATCGAAAAAATCGAAGCCAAATGAAATAATCCCCGCTGACGCATAGCGTCAGCGGGGATTATTCTTTAAAGCGTGTTTTATTAAATTTCAGGTATTTTTAAAATTGTTTATAATTTACCAATTTCCTAAAATATACTGTTCGATAAACATTGAGTATGGAACACCGCTAGTGCCAGTACCGAATCCATTAATAAAAGATACTGTTATTTTTCTCTTATTTTCACTGCTGCCTACACCACTGCTTGCTTTCTCTATACCGTATGAACAATTATTTAGTGCTATTCTATTACCGCTAACTGCATAGTAATAATCGCCTTGAGGAGGTGTTGGCACTGCATATAAAAAACCTTTAGCAACAATATCTTGAAAAACTTTTGCACCGTTAGCTTTTTGATCATCCGTAAGGCCATCAATGGTATTACCTGCCGCCATATATTGTTCAACAGCGCTTTGCAAAGTACGCATGTCGGCCGCCGCTCTGGCGGTTCTGGTTTTAGCCTGCGAATCAAGGAAATGAGGAATCGCAAGTCCTGCCAATATACCAATAACAGCAATGACTATCACAAGTTCAACTAAAGTGAAACCTTTATTATATTTGCACATAACTTCTCCTTCTAGTATTAAAATAAATAGGCAGATAGGCTGTAATTTCCTATCTGCCTATTTAAAATTAGTTATTTTTTCTAGTCATTAAAGTTTTTAAATCTATATTTGTGCCAGCGTTAATGGTAACAGTTTTAGGAGTAGTATCATTACTAGGTGTTACGGTATAAGATATTACAGTATCTTTGATTTCACCAGCTTGATTAGTTTCAGCCACTTTAAAAGCACCAATCGGTGGAATCGGTTCAACTGCTAAATATCCATTATCTACTAATTCTTCCATAGTAGCAAATTGACCTTTTTCTGCATAATACATAGATTCTGCACTTTCGATAGTTCGTAAATCAGCAACTAATCTTGAACCACGAGCATTAGTTGTAGCATCCATAAACCGTGGAATCGCCAACCCTGCTAAAATACCTAAAATAGCAATTACTACTACCAATTCCACCAAAGTGAAACCTTTTCTGTTTTTAGTAAAATTCAAGAGGATTAATAATTTCCATTAAGTTAGTATCAGCAGTCTGAGCGTTTATTAAACGCAGGGGTTATTTATTAAATTTATAACGTTTTGTAAGACTCTGGTAAGACACAAATCAATATTTTAGTTTGTTGATTGCAGTTAAAAGCTGCCGGATATTTTTGTGAGTGTAGCTTTCGGTGACATCGGCATTGGCGTGACCAACTATGCGTTTTAAAATAACGCTGCCGGCGCTGATCCCGCATGAGTCCATACCGCTGATAAAGGTATGACGACAGTCATGGGGCTTATGCTGCATTTTTAATGTTGACATTAACAGGTTAAAAAAACGTTTTTTGTAGGTATCATAGATTATTGGCTGTCCATTTTCTGTTTCGATCAGATATTTACCGTGCATACGGGCGGCGACAAGCGGCACGATATCTTTATGCAGTGGCAGGATACGGTGTGCTGCTTTTGTTTTAGTACCGTGCAGGTCAATAATCTGCTTTTTGAGGTCGATATGTGCCGTTTGTATTTCCAGCAGTTCGCCGATGCGTATACCGCTGTAAAGCATGATCAGTACCGTATCGACCAGCCTGACGTCATTGTAATGATGGCGGCTGCCGTCAGCAAGCGGCAGTGTCAGTTCAAGATTTTTCCATAAACATTTGATTTCACTGTGAGTAAAAATACTGCGGGATGTTTGTTTGGCAGTAGCGTTCTTTTCCAGATAACGCGAATAGTCTACGTTGATAAGATCATTTTCAAGTGCGAGGCGAAAAATACCGTTGAAAATAGTTTTTAAGCGTGTTTGCACACTGGGGGAAAGGTGCTGATTATTATCCAGGACTGCCTGCATTTGTGCTTTTTTTACTTTTTTGATTGGTTCGTTGGCAATATCAGTACATTTTTTCCAGGCTGCCGTAAAACTGCAGCGTGAGGAACGTGAAAGACGGACGGTATGTTTGTCATACCACTGGTTGTAAAGCTCGCCTAAAGTGATATGCTGCAGATTTAAGTCGTAAGGGCGTTTGTTGTAGTCGGCAAGTGCGATTAGGGCAGCGCGTCTGCTGGTATAGTAACCAAGTGTGTGATATTTTTGCAGTGGTTTGCCATCTGTTTGATACTGCCAGCCTGCTGTCAGTCGTACACGATAGGGTTTGCGGCGGTTGCCGGGCAGTTTGCTGATGCCGCCGTAACCGTTAGGATTTTTCATAGTATACCTCCTTTTTATTTATCTTAGCAGATTATTTTAGCTTTAAAACTGTAAGACACAAGTAAACCACAGAAAAAATAATTTTGTAGATAATGAAAGCAGTATTGTAGTTTTCAAAATGTTCACAGAAGTGAATATTTTTGTATAATGAAGATAGTAAAGGACGGTGATACAGTATGACATACGGTAAATTGAGTGATCGTTGTCTCAAAGTATTCGTAGTTCTGCTGATCGCGGGCGTTTTGGGCGGGTTCTGTCTGCCCCATTTTGTGGAAGCAGTCGCCGGAGGCTATAATACCCGTGCTGTCGGCATGTCGCTTGGTGCAGAAGGGCTGGCGGCACCTGTTTTATCAGCTGATTTTAAACCGCAGGGCGGCGAGCTGGCTTTGGCTAAGCTGATAGAGGCAGGCTATTTCGATACTTTGGTCAATTGAATACATGTATACAATACAAAAGTACTTGCTTTTTTTAAACTATCTGCTATAATAACTAACATCACAAGTGAATAATGCGTGGATGAAACATATGGGAGAAGACGATGCGTCTACCGAAGGAGCTAAACTCTCAGGTGCCTGGAAATCAGGCGGAACCGTATGCGGACACAACTCTGGAGAGTCCCTTGAATGGGCGCCGAAGGTGCACGAATATCGTTGATGTTCTTATCTCTCAGGCCAATGGACAGAGCAATAGCAGTAGTTCCGCTGCCTTTTAGGCAGGGGAGTACTTATATCGTTTTTTTGCCCACCGGAGTTGTCGTTATTCCGGTGGGCTTTTAGTTTTTCATTTCACAATAAGGGGAAGAGGGAGAATTTTATGTTGGAGCTTTTGAATGAGATCGACAGTTTTGTGTGGGGACCGCCGTTATTGGTATTATTGGTTGGTACCGGTATCTGGTTGACCCTGCGTTTGAATTTATTGCAGGTGCTTAAACTGCCAATGGCTTTAAAATTGATTTTTTCGGCTAAAAATGATGGTGACGGCGACGTCAACAGCTTTAAAGCATTGTGTACAGCTTTAGCAGCTACTGTCGGTACAGGTAATATAGTCGGTGTTGCTACTGCTATCAAAGCAGGTGGTCCCGGTGCCTTGTTCTGGATGTGGCTGGCGGCATTTTTTGGTATGGCTACCAAATATGCCGAAGGTCTTTTGGCGGTAAAATACCGTACAGTTGACGCTAATGGCAATATTGCCGGCGGACCTATGTATTATATTAAGAATGGTCTGGGAAAGAACTGGAGATTTCTTGCAGTTCTTTATTCTGCATTCGGTGTGCTGACTGTATTTGGAACAGGTAATGCTACGCAGGTAAATACCATTACAACAGCAATTGATACGGCTCTTATTAACTTTAATGTGATTTCAGAGTCTTCCACAGGCAGACTGAATCTGATCCTTGGAATTGTGATCACGCTGCTGGTTGGTATGGTACTGCTGGGTGGTATCAAGCGAATCGGAAGTGTTTCCGAGAAGCTGGTGCCGTTTATGGCATTGTTTTATATTGTACTTGCATTGGGTGTTGTAATCTTAAATATCGGAAGAGTTCCGGCAGTTTTCCATGATATTGTTTATGGAGCCTTTAATCCGTCAGCAGTGACAGGCGGTGTGATCGGAAGCTTTTTCCTCAGTATGAAAAAGGGTGTTTCCAGAGGTATTTTCTCCAATGAAGCAGGACTTGGTACAGGGTCTATCGCTCATGCCTGTGCAGATACAAGCAAGCCTGTAAAACAGGGTATGTTTGGTATCTTTGAGGTATTTGCAGATACGATCGTGATCTGTACTCTGACAGCACTTGTGATCCTTGTAAGCGGCGTGCCGGTAAATTACGGTGCAGCGGCAGGTGCAGAACTTACAATTTCCGGATTTACTGCTACATACGGAGGCTGGGTTTCTATCTTTACGGCAGTTGCCATGTGTTGCTTTGCATTTTCAACGATTATCGGATGGGGACTTTACGGAGCTCGCTGCATTGAATTCTTATTCTCTGCAAAAGTTATCCGCCCATTTATGATCGCCTATTCATTAGTGGCAATCCTTGGTGCAACTGTAGATCTGGGACTTCTCTGGAGTATTGCTGAGACATTCAACGGTCTCATGGCAATCCCCAACTTAATTGGTGTATTCTTACTTTCAGGAACTGCCATTACACTTACAAAAGAGTATTTCGCACAGAAGAAATAACAAAAATAGTCCGGAGAGTTATTTTTCCGGGCTATTGTTTTATCAAAAGGTAAAAAGGAGAATGATACAATGATTCCAATCGCACATATAGAAAATGATTTTCCGACCAAATTCGGTATCCCCAGGCAGAGTGGCCGTGTAGGGGCACTTAAAGCGAGAATTGTATTCGAGCCGGAATATCGAAATGTGGATGCCTGCCGTGGTCTGGAGGAGTTTAGTCATATCTGGCTGATCTGGGAGTTTTCGGAGGCAAAGAGGACAAAGTGGTCACCGACTGTCCGCCCGCCCAGACTTGGGGGAAATGTGAGAAAAGGAGTTTTTGCCACAAGATCTCCCTTTCGTCCCAATTCCATAGGATTATCCTGTGTGAAGCTTGAGAAAGTAGCTCTGGATGAGTCGGACAGCCCTGTACTTTATGTAGAAGGTGCAGATCTGATGAATGGAACACCGATTTTCGATATTAAACCATATATTCCTTATGCGGATTGCCATCCGGAAGCAACCGGAAGTTTTACCGAATATTCCAAAGACCATTATCTGAATGTAGAATTTCCCCAGGAGCTTCTGGAAAGAATACCCGGGGAAAGCAGAGAGGCTCTGATCGCAGTGCTTGCAGATGA
>OGQG01001248.1_pt1 | contig 20344 bp, 13 predicted proteins | sample 1553201 | NCBI WGS metagenome assembly OGQG01 (sample SAMEA2579925, study PRJEB22360) | human gut metagenome | biome: human gut; feature: human-associated habitat; material: faeces | place: Denmark | collected 2008/2010
TTACAGTAAGCTGTGTACCAAGTATACTATTGATTGGCTGAGTTAGTCTAAATAAGAGTATCTATCTGCCCCCTCTCCTCCGGAGAGGGCTGGGGAGAGGCCTCTTTTTTATCAGAAATGAATATAACATAAATTGCAGAATACGAATAGTTGGTGTAAATCAACTTATTTAGTACTTTTGCAACCGGAATACGAAATTCATAATTTATAATCTTAAAATTGTAATTCATACATATATGGGCATATTTGCTGACTTATTCAAGAAAAAAGCCGATGCCAACGGAAAGGCGGTAGGTAATGTAGAAGATTTCGTGTCACTGACACGCGTATATTTCCAATCGGTAATTGCCGTAAATCTCGGTATCACCAATATCCGCTTCCTGCCGGATGTAGCGCAATTCAAACGTCTGTTTAAGATACCTACCCAGGGCGGCAAACTGGGATTGGGCGAAAAAAGCGCTGCCCGCAAAATGTTGATGGAAGATTATGGTATCAATGAGTCATTCTTCAAAGAGATAGATGCTTCCATTAAGAAAAACTGCCGTACACAGAACGATATACAGGCATACCTGTTTATGTATCAGGGATTTTCCAACGATTTGATGATGCTGATGGGTAACCTCATGCAATGGAAATTCCGTATGCCGTCGATATTCAAAAAGACACTGCGCGGAATGACAGCAAAGACTGTGCACGATGTATGTACAAAAACCGTATGGAAAGCAGACGATGTACACAAAACCGCAATGGCCGTACGTCAATATAAAGAAAGGCTCGGCTATTCCGAAGAATGGATGACAGAATACGTTTATAACATCGTTTTGCTGGCCAAGAAAGAGCCTAAGCATAAAAATGAAGATACAAAAGCATAAATGTAACCCAGAGTGTTAGAAAATAAAAAATAACTGTAAAATAACGTGGTGACATAAAAGCGGAGGAGAAATTCCTCCGCTTTTTTTATTATATTTATAAGCAAATAACATGCCAATTTAACAATTGTAAAAAATAATAGCTTATGAAACAAAAGAAAATGCTAACTCTCACCCTTTCTCAACTTAAACAACTATACCAACAAGAGCTACCGGAACTTTACCAACTGGCTAATGAAACCACTAACGAAACGGACTTCAAAAACAACCTCGATAAATTCCTGTCTCTCCATCCACAAGCAGAAAGCAATACGGGTAAGCAAATTCGACTCCTTATCAATTACGACGGAAGAAGTATCCACGAACTTTCAACAGAACAAGACATGTCGGTGCAAACCTTTTCATTACTCCACCGATTCCTTACCGGAAATCTGGAAAACACCGACATGGCCACAGATTTATTCATCGACCTGTTCTACCTGTTCAAAAGACTTGAAATGACGGAAATCCCCCTCCCCTCTCCGCAACGGATAAAGAGCCGTACCGAACGCTGGCCTACGGGACTGAACGAGGAAGTGATGGAGATCCGTGCCCAAAACAAGGAACGGATACTGCACATACTGATCCAGAAGATTGAAAACAGAAAATCCGGTTCCACCCGTTTCCGGTTTGACGAAGGACTCAGTTATGACGAAAAATATCAGCTCGTCAGCCAATGGTGGAATGATTTTCGTTTTCACCTGTCGATGGCAGTAAAAAGCCCCACTGAACTGAATCGCTTTTTGGGGAATTCTCTTTCCAGCGAAACGATGTATTTGCTGTCGCGCGCACGCAAAAAGGGTATGCCTTTCTTCGCTACCCCCTACTACCTTTCACTGCTCGACATCACCGGTGACGGATATAATGACGATGCCATCCGCAGCTATATCCTCTATTCTCCCCGCTTGGTAGAGACATATGGCAACATTCGCGCCTGGGAACGGGAAGATATCGTAGAACCCGGAAAGCCGAATGCTGCCGGCTGGCTATTGCCGGACGGCCACACCACCCACCGCCGTTACCCGGAAGTGGCTATTTTGATACCAGACACGATGGGACGTGCCTGCGGCGGACTTTGTGCCTCCTGCCAACGTATGTACGACTTTCAAAGCGAACGTCTCAACTTCGAATTCGAAGCGTTGCGTCCCAAAGAGAGTTGGGACAAAAAATTACGCCGCCTGATGGGGTACTTTGAGGAAGACACCCAATTGCGTGACATACTGATTACCGGAGGGGATGCCCTGATGAGCCAAAACAAAACATTGCGAACGATACTGGAAGCCGTCTACCGAATGGCCGCCCGCAAGCGAAAAGCCAACCTCGAACGACCGGAAGGAGAAAAATATGCCGAATTGCAACGGGTACGTCTCGGCTCCCGCCTGCCAGCCTATCTGCCCATGCGCATCAATGACGAATTAGTAGAGATTCTCCGGGAGTTTAAAGAAAAAGCGTCTGCCATCGGAGTGAAGCAGTTCATCATCCAAACCCATTTCCAGACACCACTGGAAATTACCCCCGAAGCACGGGATGCCATCAGCAAGATACTTTCTGCCGGCTGGCTGATTACAAACCAATTGGTCTATACCGTAGCAGCTTCCCGACGGGGGCATACGACCCGGTTGCGCCAAGTGCTCAATTCATTGGGAGTGGTGTGCTACTACACTTTCTCAGTAAAAGGTTTCAATGAAAACTATGCGGTGTTCACTCCCAACAGCCGTTCTCTGCAGGAACAACATGAAGAAAAGATATACGGACAACTCACCTCCGAGCAGGCTGCCGAGCTATATACCCTGCTCGAAAATGGAGAAGACACGGCTACCCGTAAGCTGCTACCCCCCCGTTCCCCGCGTTTTTAGGAAAAACCCCCCCCTGCCATTCCTCGCTACCGACCGAAGCGTACTCAATCTGCCTGCCATTGGCAAAAGCATGACATTCAACCTGATAGGTATCACAGAAGACGGTAAGCGTATCCTTCGCTTCGATCATGACGGAACACGCCGCCACAGCCCCATTATCGATAAAATGGGACAGATCTATATCGTAGAAAATAAATCGCTCGCCGCTTATCTCCGGCAATTAGGAAAAATGGGAGAAGATCCAGAAGATTATGCCACTATCTGGACGTATACGGAAGGCAAAACGGAACCACGGTTCAGCTTATACGAATATCCGGAATTCGACTTCCGAATCACGGACAAGATGAGCAATCTGGAGATTGGATAATATACAATAATACTGCTTATGCATACCGGTGATCGTAAGCAGGGTACTTACCTCCGCTAAGCACCGTCCATACCGCCTGTATACACCGTGCTTAGCGCTCTTAAGTACCGTTCTGAGGAAAGCTTTGCACGGTGCACAAAAGCCGGGGTGTTCCCTCACTCTATCCGCCCGTTTTCAACCACTTTTCACCAATTACGACCGGTATCCCACCAAAGTCTTGTTCCGGCATTATCTTCTCCTCCCAAAGCATCGACCAATGCACGGTATTGGCTTTCGTTTTCTGTGATCAACGAACCGGGAAAATTCAAGCGACGAATCATAGTCTCCGTATCGATACAACCGTTCTTGCTATTATTAAACCGCACCGGGAAAAGACGCGGATAGCCCGTACGACGCTGTTCGGCCCATGCTTCACAACCCTCGGGAAAGATAGCCAGCCACTTCTGAGTTATGATCTTCTCCAGTTTCACCTCGTCATCGGCCTCCTCTATCCAGCGTGGGGATACCAGACAACGGGCTTCTATATTATTCTCGGGATCATAGACATCTATAAAGTCAGAGGCTACTTTATCGCTGTTGAGATATTCATCCACTTGGGTAACATTGTGTTGCTGAAAAGAGACAGTTACCCCGTTCTCATAACAATCACTCTCCTCTTCCGAAGTCCAACCACGTAAAGCAGCTTCCGCACGGAGAAACCAGACTTCTGCCGCAGTCATCAGAACGGCATCCGTAGCCTGAGTGACAGTAAGCTTCGACAAGACATTGTAACGGTTGTGAGCAAAGCAAGTACCTTGACGAATCCCTCTGTATTCTTGTTTCAACTCATCAGCCGAACAGTGTGTAAAATAGGATTTCCTCCGGGGATCATCGTAACCATTCATGATAGATTCCATCGAAGCACTCATATACGTTTCTTTCCATATAAGGTTCAACTCGCCAAGCGGATTGCTATAACCGCCCTGAGTGGAGACAGCAGCCTGCTCATCAGGGGTTTCAAAAACACCGTACGAATTTTCGAATGCCTTCACAAATTCCATGCGCGCCTTATCAGGAGATATCACCGCCAAACGCATGGCAAGCCGCATTCGCAGAGAATTGGCAAACTTAATCCAGGAGGAATATTCGCCATCCAGCAAAATGTCGAAACGCGCAAATTCGGAAGCGTCCGGTTTCCGCTCTATATAATCGGCCAATGCCGTTACTGCCGTATCCAGTTCAAGAAAAAACTCATTGTATACTTTCTCCTGGCTATCCGGCAGATATTCCCCTTTAGGATCGGCAAAATTGGTGTACACAATCGGGCCGTAATAATCGGTCACACGGTGCATGACCGCCACCTTCAATATTTTCGTTATACCGAAAAAAGCCGGTTGCCCGGTACGGGTAAATTGTTCCGACTGGTAGATCTGAGGGAAAACATAAGCATACGTATGTCCCCACATCGCACTGTTCCAACCATCTTGCAGATTATAATCCGAGTTATGGCTACCCCCATTCAGTGGTTTGGCATCGTGCATATATCCGCTAAACATATCCGCGTTCAGATTTTGTATCAGTTGGAAAGGCCAGTTTTTCCCTTTACCGTAATCATAATTAAAATAAATGCCCTGCTGGATAATTCCCAAACGGATGCCATGATCGTTATTATCCACTTTCAGGTCTTCATCCGTAATGCCGGCCAAATCGGTATTGAACTCTCTAAAACCGGAAGTACAGGAAACAAAGAAACCGCCCAGCACTATAAATAAAAATACCATGTCCTTTTTCATCTATCCACCCTCCGTTTTAAAAGTCACACTTAATACTGAATCCCAAGCTACGCGTAGTGGGCATTCCATAAACATCGATCCCTTGATTGTCATTTCCGGTAGAGAGTACCAGATCCGGATCAAAAGGCGCTTTCTTATAGAAAAAGAAAAGATTGCGCCCCACAAAAGAGAGCTGTATTTCATGAAAGATCTTCATCTGTTGTATCCAGTTTGCCGGCAAGCGATAACTCAACGAAAGCTCCCGCAAACGAATATTCGTGGCATCATACATATAATATTCCGTCACACCGGCACGTCCGCCGACTACATTCTTATAAAACCTCTTCACATCCTCTATACGACGGCCTTCCAAAAGGACATATCCGGCATCCCGGGCATCGGCCGTGGCTTTGGATACCCCATACATATCCATATCCGCCTGTGTCTGCGAAAGAATATCTCCGCCATACCGCCAATCGATCAGACAGTAAAGACTGATTCCTTTATAAGAAAGAGTATGGCTCCACCCCATAGAGAAAACCGGATTGGCATTTCCCACTTTTACCGTATTCCCGTCACCCTCCACCCGCGGCAGGCCTTTGTTGTCTCCGTCGGTTTCATAAACGATATTTCCCTCTGCATCACGCACGAATGCCTTCCCGTAAATATCACCGATGGAACCACCTTCCACCAACTTCATGGCATAACTCGAGGAAAAGCTGGTAGGCCCGTACACAAACTCTTTCAATTTCTCATGCAATTCGATAATTTTATTCTTATTGGACGAAAAGTTCAATGTAGTTTTCCACATAAAATCCCTGTTCATCACCGGAGCAGCATCCAATGTCAACTCCCATCCTTCGTTCTGTATATTGCCGGCATTGACATAGCGGTATGCAAACCGATCACCGGAAAGAGCCGGCAACTTGAAGAACTGGTTACGGGTATTCGTGCGATAATAAGTGGCATTGATGCCTAAACGGCTTTGCAGAAAACGCCATTCCGTCCCCACTTCTACAGAATAAGTCATTTCCGGTCTCATCTCCTCAAAAGGAGCGGCATCATTTGCCTGTATTCCTCCACCGGCCACTACATGCGAAACAGAATTAGTGATAAACAAAGGAATATCATTCCCCACCTTACTGTATGCCCCACGCAATTTTCCAAAAGAGATCCATTCGGGTAAAGCCATCCATTTGTTGAAAATAAAAGAAGCACCGACCGAAGGATAAAAAAAGCCGCTCTTCTCATGTTTCGTAAAAGCAAGCGTCGAAGCCCAGTCATTACGGGCCGTCACGTCGATAAAGACGCTTTCCTTATATCCCAATTGTGCCGTGGCAAATACAGATTGCAGTTGTCTGTGTGCATCGATCCTCTGATCAAGCACAGCGGCACTGTTCATCAGAATATTGGCCAAAGTAAAGACATTGGGGTATTTCAATGAGGCCGTTTTTGAATCATAACGGGTGGAATTCACCACCTTATCATTGATGCTGCCACCGATAGCGGCATCCAACGAAAAATCATTCCATTGTTTCTTTACAGTGGCCATCACATCGCCATAAAGCAATACTTCCTGATAATCCATCTCAAGATACCGCCCGTTCACACCTGCCAAAGCCGGAGCGGTAGACGCATAAAACTTCTGCCGTAACTTATCACCTATATAATCCATATTACCGCGTGCCTGAATGTCCAGCCAATCGGTTACTTTCACCCGCGCCGATAAAGAGGCGATCACCCGTGCACGGGTATCCTTGCTCTGAATCCGGTTTACAATCCAGTAAGGATTCTGCTCGAAATCGTCAGAAGGCGCATGCCAGTTCTGCACATTCAACTTACGGTCTTCATCGTACACCTCAAAATTATCGCGATAATAAGAAAGGTCTTCACCACGCGGAAAACGATATAATCCCACAAGCGGATTCATATAAAATCCTCCCGGAACCGGTTTGTTTTCCACTACCTGCCGCATGATATTTACATTTCCATCGAGTTTCAAACGGCCGTTGAACAGTACGGAAGTCTCCCGCAAATTCAAATTATGCTTCGATAACCGGTTTTTATCTACAATACCCCGCCCGGTAGTATTGGCATAAGAAAAATAATTTTGCAGTTTCTCATTCCCATGACTCACAGAAAGGGAAGTAATAGAGGTAAAACCGGTACGAAAGAAATCATTCAGATGATCTTGTTCAGGCAATGCTTCCTGTGCTCCCCAACTATCCACACCATCACTAACGCCATAGCGATTCTGCATTTCGGGAAGACTGAAAGCCTTATCAATAGTCAGACTGGTAGAAAAAGAGATTTTATGTGCGCCCGTACTCCCCTTTTTGGTAGTTATCAGAATCACGCCATTGGCCGCTTGACTTCCATACAAAGCTGCTGCCGGTGCACCTTTCAATACAGTAATGCTCTCCACATCTTCCGGATTCAAGTTGGAAATGCCATCCCCCCCGTCACGATTGCCCGCATCAGCAGTCCCGCCAATAGCCGAATAGGCCTGTTCGGAAGTAGAATTCAGCATCGGCACTCCGTCTATCACATACAGTGGCTGATTATCACTGACCACCGAACGGATGCCACGAATACTGACCTTAGCCGAAGCCCCCGGACCGGAAGAGTTTTTACTTACCTGCATACCCGCCGCCTTTCCGGCCAAAGCGGTAATCATATTCGTCTCCTTTACCCGGTTCAGCTCATCACTCTTCAACTGCATGGCCGAATAAGACAAAGATGAAGCCTTCTTTTCAATGCCCAATGCAGTCACAATCACGTCATCAAGCATCACCGCATCTTCTTGCAATACGATCTTGAAATCCGTTTTTCCAGATACGGGAACCTCTACGCTTTCATATCCTAAAAAAGAGACCACCAAAGTAGCATCCGGATTTACGAGCAAAAGAAATTCACCGTTCACATTGGTCACTGTTCCTTCCGATTCTCCTTTTACCTTAATAGTAGCACCAACCAAAACATCACCTTTGGAGTCGTATACCGTCCCGCTTATCTTTTTTTTTGAAGAAAACTGATCATGATGGCCATCATGTTCTACATTAACGGCATAACCGACTGTTGTACAAACAGAAAAGAGGAATGTCAAAAAAAAACAGATAAGTATTCTCGCACTAATTAACATGTTCATTAATATCAATTTGTATATAGACAAATATACATAATAAAATCTAAAAAGAGGTTATCCCAATATCATTTTGATGAAAGAATTCGCCAAAACGCGTATTATCACTATTTTTGTTGCAAATAAAACGATGAAAATGGAAATAGAAATAGAGAATCATCCCTTGCAACCTTTTCTTCCGGTAAAAGCCCGGTTATTAATGCTTGGAAGTTTTCCACCGCAAAAAAAGCGGTGGTCTATGGATTTTTATTACCCAAATCTAAATAACGATATGTGGAGAATCACCGGAATCCTATTCTTTAACAACAAGGATTATTTCTTGAATGAATCGAAAAAAGCCTTTTGCAGAGAGCGCATCATCGACTTTCTTAATGAGAAAGGGATTGCACTTTTTGATACGGCTTCTGCCATACGCCGCCTGCAAGATAATGCTTCCGACAAATTCTTGGAAGTTGTGCAACCTACCGATATCCGCGCACTGCTCCTGCAACTTCCGGAATGCAAAGCGATCGTCACTACCGGCCAGAAAGCCACGGACACCCTCCGTACCCAATTCAGTATAGAAGAACCGAAAGTAGGTGATTTCTCCGAATTTTTATTCGAAAACCGCCCGATGCGTTTATACCGTATGCCATCTTCCTCACGTGCCTACCCTTTGGCACTGGACAAAAAAGCTGCCGCCTATCGCATCATGTATCAGGATTTACAAATGCTTTAATCAATTATATATAGGAAACCTATGAAACCGATCTTTTTGCAATACCCCGCATGCAGTACTTGCCAAAAGGCAAAAAAATGGCTGACAGAGAACAACATTGAGTATACCAACCGGCTCATTGTGGAAGATAATCCCACAATAGAAGAATTAAAAGCCTGGATTCCCCTTAGCGGATTGCCGGTAAGAAAGTTTTTCAATACCAGTGGATTGGTATATAAAGAGCTGAATCTCAAAGACAAGCTACCTACCATGAGCGAAGAAGAGCAAATCGCCTTATTGGCCACCAACGGTAAATTGGTGAAACGTCCGTTGGTAGTCACCAATAATTTTGTACTGGTAGGTTTCAAACCTGCCGAGTGGGAAAAGCTAAAATAGTTGAAAACTTCTTTGTAGAAGCGCTTGCAGATTCAAAAGTTTATTCTACCTTTGCACCCGCAAACACGGGAGTAGCTCAGTTGGTAGAGCACCGGTCTCCAAAACCGGGTGTCGGGAGTTCGAGCCTCTCCTCCCGTGCAAGATTTCAATAGCTGTGAGTTAATAACTTGCAGCTATTTTTCGTTTAAAGGTCGGACAATAGCTAAAACAGCCCATTCATTCTCCTAAAATTGAATCTCCAAAGTCACTTCTCCCCCTCCGACAGTCCATTGCGGACCTTCCTGTACAAGACGTATCGCTTCTTTATCAACGGAAGGACATAAACTTCCCTGTACCTTTATATCGATAGGACGCCCCTCGTCATTCACATAAAAAGTCAGTATCACTTTCCCCTTTACCCGCTCACATTCTTTATCTGTCGGGCGGTTCAGATTCTTTTTCAAATATCTCCGATAAGCCCTTTCCCCGATTACCGGACGAGGCATCGTCAATTGTTCTACGGTTACTGCCGCCCCAGTCAGATTCGCTTTCCGCTGAGTCCCGTACCCTACTACTACCACTTCATCCAATTCTCTACTGTCTTCATTCATGGCAATCAGCATCTCCTTACTTGTATCGGCTGGAAGAATAACCGGTTCATAGCCTATATAATTGACCGTAATCTCTTTTCCGTCATTCATCGGCAAAGTAAAATTACCATTCACATCCGATACAGTTCCATTATTAGTACCTCTTACAGTGACGGTGGCTCCCACAATAGGCTCTCCAACCTTATCAATGACACGCCCTTTCACTCCGTTTACTTTTATCCCGCTTACCATTCCGCTCAGTTGCTTTGCAATGCCATTATTGGTAACGTCAGACAGAGCGGTACTAACCGGTTTGGCAGCTACCGAATCCACTTCAACAACATCAGCCATTACACTCATCCCTACTTCATCGGCAATTTCTTCCCGCATCTTCGCAGGAGCTGCCTTTGATAGTTGCCGTTCCCGACTGGCAAACACCTTCACCGAATCTCCCCGGACAGTTCCAGCCAATTTTCCCTTTTCTTCCGGATGTGCCGATTTAGCTAAAGGTAACTGAGGTGTTTGAGACACAACCTGCAACACGGTATCCCGTTGCAAGGCTTCCAATGTCATAAAAACATCTTCCGGTAGCCTATTTTTCTGATATATGAAATAGCTGCTCAAACAAACACCTATCAATAAGCTCGCCGCTACACTCCACACAACAGCATGATTCCGTTTTCCCTTTGCTTTTCCCCTGATCCGGCGACGTAAAATCTCTATCTGATACTCCTGGTTCTCCCCTACGCTGTCATAACCATCCATAGCATCGGCAAGAAAAGGATCACGCATCGCCTCTTTCTGCAAGCGATGAACCTCTTTCCCCTTTCGAGTTCCTCGTATGTAGTCTAATAGCTTCATTGGATCTGATTCTTTATGCAAATCTTTAAATTTCTTTTCCCGTTCTGAATATAACTTTTCACATGGTTCAGTGTTAAACCTGCCTGCTCCGCAATATCGGCATATGACATCTCTTCCATAAAAAATTGCGTAATGCTGATACGTTGAGGTTCAGGCAGTTTTTCAAGACAATGCTTCAAGGCATTCAATTGTTCTTCCGAATGATCCTCCTCAGATAACAGATGCAAAAACTCATCGGATTCCATAATATTAATCATATAATCAAGCGGAATTTCCTTATTGTCTTTCCTTAATATCTGCAGACAATGATTTTTAGCTACCCGGTACAACCACGTTTTGAAAACTTTTATCTGATAATTGGATACTTTGGAAAGCAGTTCTTCAAAAAGTTGCATGACTGCGTCCTGTGCACGAGCCTCATCACTCAGATATTTAAGACAAAGTCCGTACAGCAACGGAATATAGCGGTTGTATAATTCACCGAAATATTCTGTTTTACCCGAATCGGTATACTGCTGTAACAGTTCTTCATCAGTCAACTTTGATATGTTTTTCTTGAAAAACAAAAATTCTTTTTAGGCAAAGTTAAAAAAAACAAGTAAACATCAAGCCATATCGGAAAATTAAAAATATACCCAAAGTATCCAAGTATAACCAATCGGTCTAACAAGAAAGCATTCACACACATAACACACTAATAATCAGTCATTATCAGAATATATACTTTTATGTAGCATGAATATATACTTTTACCCAACAAGAATATACATTCTTACATGACAAGAATATATCTTTTTGCAATCACATAAAAACGAAGCAACTCTCCGACATTACAAGAAAATACCCCCGTCAAGCTGAGAACATACAGCTTTTCGGGGGTATACTACCAAAGGCCTTCTATTTACCAGTTTGTTATCCTTTTACCAAACAATTACCTTTTTCGTTATCATCTCATCCGTCAACATTATTTTTACCAAATAGATTCCTTTCGACAATTCAATAACCATATCATTCAATAAAACCGACTCCGAATATACATTTCCTCCGTCCATTGAATAAACATTAACCACACCCTTCAAATCACACTTGCCGACAATACGTATCGCATTTTCTTCGCTTATTATTTTTACAGGAGCTACCGCCGGCTCTTTATCAATACCGGTTCCTGAGTCAAACATGGCAAACGGACCACCCACTTTTGCATTATCGACTGCCTGCACTCCCCATGTATAATCACTGGTCAATCCTGTCACTTTATATAACACCCTCTTACTGATCAATCCGGAAACTTCAGATACTTTCAAACGTCCGGTCGCAATATCGGCAGGAACCGTCATTCGGATAACGTCTCCTTGCTTGATATACAAATTATATTTCAAAGCATTGGCCGAAGTCTGATCATCTTCCGGAGCATCCCATGAAAACATGGCAATACCATTGGCACCCGGAGTCACTTTCAAATTCTTAGGTGCACCGGGAGCTTTATTAGACGCGACTCCTTCTCCCAAAACATTCTTCATCAAACGGGTATGCGATCCTCCTGCATCACCATAACCTACCAAACACGCATCCAAATTGCCATCATTATCAAAATCCACAAGATTGGCAGTCCCTCCTCTCTGTGCTGCCGCACCGGCATACACAAGTGGAGAAGCTATGAACATAGGAGCACCAAGCATACCTCCATTATTCAAATAAACAACATCATTCTCACCCGTCGCATTCATATAAAGAATATCACTAAAGCCGTCATTGTTAACATCACCGGCATCAATGGAAAGCTCCTGCCTGTTATTGGGTAATCCCGTCGTAGCAGCATCGTACTTAGTGAATCCTCCTGCTGAATTAAGATATAAATCGCCACGCCAGTTCCAGCTCACATTCTCATCCCATCTGACTCCGGGAACAACAAAATCAAGCTTTCCATCATTATTATAATCAAGCCAGGCCGGATTTCCTTCTTCTATACCCGCAAATTCAATAGGCTCGGCAAAAGTTCCGTCTCCATTATTTTTATAAACCGCCCCGTTATAACTGCCATGATAACCATAATCGGCATCGTATTTATCAGCATCTATTCCCTCACCCGAAACAATAAGATCCAAAAAACCATCACCGTCATAATCACCCCAAGCTGCACCACCGCCCGATAATTGTATAAACGGCTTAGCTTCACTACCCAGTTTGTTTTTCACCGGTTTATCGATACGTTCGAAGTTCTGTCCATTCACATTTCTGTACAAATATGCTATTCCTGTATTTTTATCTCCTCCATTTGTACGCCCTTGAATATACAGATCGGTCCAACCATCCCCATCATAGTCCGCAGCTACTACATATCGGGTAGAGCGATTCCCATCACCATTATTGATTAAAGGAAACAAGCCGGTAAATACCTCTTCAAAGCCGGCATCTCCTCCTTTATTTTTCCACAGACCCGAGTACAGTTCTCCATTACTTTTCTTCCCCGCCAAAAATAAATCCAGATTTCCATCATTATTATAGTCAAACCAAGTGGCATTGGATGTTCTCAGATCCGGAAAATTATGTTCCACTTTCTCAAATTGCCGGCCATTTTTATTTTTATAAAGCAGTGTCTTTTCTCCCTGTGAAGTCACACCAGACACGATCAAATCCAAAAAGCCATCATTGTCATAATCCCCCCATGCAGCAGCAGCTTCATAAATTAGAGGAATATTTTCTGTTCCGTCATCTACTACAACCGGATTCAATATCTCAGAGAAAGAGACATTTTTCACCTGAGCAAAAGCAGAAGTACAAACAAATCCGGCTAATACAAATGTATACTTAAAGATTTCTATATTTTTCATAATATATCCGATTTTCATTAATAGATAAAAGTCGTTGAAGCCAATGCAGGCGCCGTTTTCACGGAAACTACATATATTCCTTTATTAAAGTCTGATAAGTTTATTCGTTCGGAATAAACATCGTCATTATATTTCCGGGCAAATAATGTTTGCCCGGTGATATCATTTATCCTTACATCCTCTATCCTCTTTTCCGTCTTGATATGGAGCGTATCCGTCTCTTTCTCAACATAAACAATAAGAGGATTTTCTTGTTTCACTTCTGTAATTCCCGAACCGGAAGCATGAAGCAGCCGGATGGCAAATCCTCCTCCTTTAGCCATCGGAATGGAGAGTTTAGTATCTTTTGTGATTTCCATTCTTTCGCATACATATTGTTTAGGTTGCTCTCCCGATGCAGAAGTATCTTTAAAAATATCAGCCAGATAAGAAACGCCAGCTTCCAAGAAGCCGAAATCGACTTCCAGCGTTCTCGCAGTCCAGTCAGTCATGCCACCTACATACCAATCTTTTCCTTTCTGTTTCGCCACCAAAATATAATCTCCTAATTTAGCATCCAATGGAACTGTTTTGTCCCACACCACAGGTACAGTCGACAGAAAACTTAGTATATCCGGATATTTATTGTATTCGGTCGGAGAATCACACAAATAACCTATCCACTGATCATAAATCACATACATCGACAGTTCGTGTGCTCTGGTTCCCATACTCATCGGTGGAGTATCATCCTTATCAATCGGCTGGAATTCTTCTTGAGTTACATTTCTCATAGAACCTGGAGTATAATCTTCAGGACCGACCAACGAACGTATAAAAGGAAATTGTGTATGATATTCCGGTGTCAAAGTTTTTTCCCAGAAATTACATTCTGCACCACGAACAGCCTCAAAATTCAATATATTAGGAAAAGTACGATTTATTCCGGCAGGAACCGGACAACCATGAAACAATGCCACCATTTGGTGATTTGCCAAGCGTTGTGCAAAATCCCGTCCCCAACGCATAGCAATCTGATCATTACGTTCGAAAAAGTCAATCTTTGCCCCAGACACACCATAATCTTTCATCTTCTTAATCCAGTCTTCCGGATTTTCTCTAACACAACTCGCCCATGTCCAAACGATAATTTTCACATTCTTCTGTTTAGCATAAAGACACAAAGTACGTATGTAGCTCTCGGACCAACCCGCATCAAGTGTCATATATTCAATTCCATGTTGAGATGCCCAATCAACATAATACTTATATAACTGGAACGACAGATTATTATTTCCCGATGGGAAATCCACTCCCTCTAAAACAGCTTTATGCCACCATTCCCAAGCACTCTTACCAGGTTGAATCCACGAAGTATCGGTAAGACGGCACGGTTCCGCCAACATATACACCAATTCATTATTCAGTAAAGATTTATCATCATCAGAAACAATAATAACCCTCCAAGGGAAAGTACGGTTTCCTTCTGTTTTTGCAATATAATTTTCTCTTGAAATAACCAAATGGTTCGAATACCAATAATTAGGGTTCGAAGGATCTTCATCCATTACCTCTTTAGGATATTGGGCCCATTTTCCACGCATAGAATTCGGACCGTTTTGTTCCATATATAACCCCGGATAATCATATGTATCGGATTCTGTCACTACTATTTTATAAGAAGTGTCAGGATGAGAAAACAATACCGGAGAAACAGAGAAACGGTTATTGGTTATCTCTGTGGGAGCATTATAAATTTTATAGAGTCTTTCGAAGTTCCGGTATCCTTGATGAATCTGATGTACCTTTCCTTCTTGATCTTTTTCCCCAGAATAATTAGTATCACATTCCGGAAAATAAACTGTCGGAGTGAAAGTGAAATTAAATACGGCATCTTCGCTATTTATGATAATTTCTCCGCCCAACCGTGTGATAAACCGATAAGCTATGCCTTCATCGTAGGCCCTCACCAGAAGATCATAATCTTCCGTGAAAGAGATCAAAAGCTCGTTATAGGCCTCTCTCAGTGTTTTATTCTTTCCTGCTATAACTTCAATTGTCTGATCGACAACGTTCCTTGTAACATTTTTCACCGTTCCCCCTCCTATAATCATACCATTGGAAAGGTTGAGTCCGATAGGGGAAGATGCAATCAGTTGTTCGTTACCATGCCAAATTTCATAAGTAGTTCCTTTGTCTATCCGCAACTTTATTTTCAACATTCCATTAGGTGACATCGTTTCATATTCTTCAGCCTGTATATTCCATAGACAAAAGAAGATAAATAATGAAGATAAAATTAGTTTTCTATTCATATCATCTTATACATTAAATTGATTATTAATATAAAATTCAATACCCCGGATTCTGATCTTCCTCGCTTATGTCAGAATTATTCTTAATTTCTGTATCTGGAATAGGCCAACGCATATGGAACTCTTTTATCGTTCCCGATTTCTTAGCCCAAGGATTACGCTCTTTTATCAACTCAACAAATTTACCGGTACGAATCAAATCCATCCGTCTCCATCCCTCAAAACAAAGTTCACGAATACGTTCGTCCATTATCTGTACCCGAAATTCATCTTGTCCATAATTCCAAGCCATTTCATTAGGAAGAGTCCCGCCCCAAGCACGTGCACGTACTTGATTTACTACTGTATTCGCTTCTCCGGTTTCTCCAAGTTCATTCAAGCATTCGGCGTAACACAATAGCACATCCGCATAACGCAATACAATGAAATTTTTACCAGAATACCATTCGTTAGCCAAATTTCCGTTAAATTGATCCGTACGTTCGTCTTCATACTTTTTAATATGCGGATCCAATTCATCAGCTCCCCAAGAAACCTCTGTAGGAGTAATGCCCAAATAAGTAAAATCATAGCGGATACTTTCATCTCTACGCAAATCTCCCTCTTCCCAAATACCTCCTTCAGACTTCGATTTATATGCATATTCCGTAGGTAACGCCACATCATATCCAGCAAAATAACAGCCCTCACCAAATGTAGCGACTACTGTACGGGATCCCATATCGAATTCCCAATGATTAATGCGGTTTACATTATCATAATCTAATTCGAAAATAGACTCAGGTGAATTAAACTCTAAATTTTCATCGAAAAGATTACTGTATTCAGAATCCAACTGATAACGGTCAAGCATTGCCTCAAAACTTTCCTTTGCCAATTTAAAATCTCTCATGCCGGTTTCCACTGGGACTGACATATAGGCTTTTCCCAACATAGCCAACGCCGCACCGGAAGTTGCACGCATCTTATCAGCAGATTCCGTATACCTATCTTTCAAAGACACAGATGCAAAAGTAAAGTCATCAATAATCTGTTTCCATACTTTCTCCAATGGCTGACGAGCCGAATTATTCATTGTAGCAATATCAACCACCGGAACCTCACCCCAATACATCGTAAGCTCCATCATTACCATAGCCCGTATAAAACAAGCTTCACCCTTCAACCGTTCTATTTCATCCAGCATTTCTTCTTCCTTAGTCGTCTCGGCAATTACGTCAAGTGCATAAATAGCATTCGCTGCAGAAATAACAATCGGCCACCTTCTTGACCACATTTTATCTACTTGTGTGGACATTGAATTCAATAAACCGTTGTAAAGATCGAGGCTGGCTTGAGTTGCATCGTCCATCTGTACTATGCCTTGTTTACTCTCGTCCAACCCCAACAGTGAGAAAGTCAATCCTTCCCGCCCCGATTTTGATTCACGAAACGCAGTGTACAGCCCATCAACTGTTGGTATAATATTCTTTAAATCAGAAAAAGCTTCCTGCTCCGTCAGTGATGTCTTAGGCTCTTGATTTAAAAAATCCGAACAAGAATATATGCTTAAAGAACCTGCTAACATGCAGGCCGCTATCAATCTGTTTATTTTTATCACGTTTTTCATAACTAACTATATTTAATATACCAATGAAGACTATTTACAATGAAACATTCAATCCGAAAACAAACATTCGTGTAGGTGGATACCAATCTCCCGTTTCCGGATCATATCCTTTATAAGGAGTCAAACAGAACACATTGGATACTGTAGAGTAAATCCGAAGATTTCCAATTCTCATTTTTTCCGATACTGACTTTGGAAACGTATATGACAAACTCAAAGTAGATAAGCGTAAAAACGAAGCATTCTGTACAGAAAAATCCATTTGACTGGCAGAAAAAGTATTGTAATACATCGTTTCGGTATCTGTAGGATCATTATAAATAGGACGTGGAAATTTAGCATCCGTATTTTCCGGTGTCCAACGATCAAGTAAATCAATGGAAGCAATTCCCGTCCCCCGACTCGTGATCAATGATTCATAGTAAGGACTCAACTTTTTACCTCCACATGAATAATTGAATACAGCATTCAACGTCACCCCTTTATATGAAAAATCTGTTGAAAAACCACCATAAAATTTAGGATCGGGAGAACCGACAATCACACGATCCTTATCATCGATCACTTTATCATCGTTTATATCCAATGGATAAAGATCTCCCGGATTAACCTGTCGTCCCGAAAAATCAATATTTTTTAAATGTTCCATATCTACCACTTGGGCAATGCCACCTGTTTTCCATATATAAATCGTATTACGTGGCTCACCTAAAAACAAATTCCCTTCCTTTTGAAGATTACGATCAGCATCAATATTATAAACCGCATCATTATCACCGTAAAGTTGCGTAACCTTATTTCTATCGGCCGAAATATTGGCAGAAACATTCCACTGGATATTTCTTGTTGCAATCAGTTTGGCATTCAAGGCAAATTCGATACCTTTGTTTTCAATTGCACCGATATTTTCTATCGCTGAACTAAAACCGGATGTCAACGGTAAAGAACGCGTCATCAACAAATCCTTATTTTTTATAAAGAATGCATCCATTGTTGCAGTAATACGCCCATTCAAGAATCCCATATCCAAGCCGACATTGAATTGCCTCTGAGATTCCCAAGTAATATCTTTTGTACCTCTACTTCCTTTAGGTACATAAGTAACCTTTCCATCCTCAAGTTTGGCATCGTAAAGTGTATAAAATGCAAAATCATCAATACTCTGATTACCGACCAAGCCATATCCCAAACGTAATTTCAATTGGTTAAACACACGCTGTTCTTTCATGAAATTCTCCTCTGCAATGTTCCATGCAGCAGAAAAAGAAGGAAATAATCCCCATCGATGACCTTTGGCAAACTTAGAAGAACCATCATAACGCGCGGTAGCTGTCAAATAGTACTTACTTGCATAATTATAATCGGCACGTACTACATATGACATCAAGGTAGCCGTTACAAAATCAGAGCCGATAGACCGTTCATCCGTTTTGTAAGAAGCACCTATGTTATAATAAGAAAATCGATCCGTACCGTATCCTTTCCCTGTAGCATACGTATAATCCCGATCTGTCTGAGTAGCACTGGTACTAAACAAAGCATTTATTTTGTGTTTTCCAAATATCCGGTCATAAGAGATGGAATTATCCCATTGCCATACCATTCTTTGGTCACGGGTATGCTCTGCCTGTCCATCCTGAGAATAACGAATAGATTCCTGAATATCTTTCGGAGTGTATTTAAACCGATCTTCTTGAAAAAAATCAAGAGAAAACGAAGTACGGATATTCAATCCCTTTAGTGGATTTATATTCAAAAAATTGGTAGAAGACAAGCGATTGCGTCTGCGGTCATTCTCTATTTTTAAAGTGCGTATCGGATTAAAGTAATTATTATCCTCTATTCCACCATAATTCAAGGTGTAGATTTCCGAGTCAACCGGTAACATAGGATTAGCCCCACGTGCTTTATCATAAACACCATCATCCGAAAATATTTCAGATTCAGTATGAGAAAATGAGGTATTAGTACCGACTTTTAACCATGATTTGATGGAATAATCTGAGTTAATACGCCCATTATACCTCGTATCCCCAAGATTCTTGACCATTCCTTTTTTATTAGAATATCCGAAACTTAAATAATAGGCACCTTTTTCGGAAGCTCCACTAAAACTCAACGCATGATTTTGCTCTACACCAGTACGGGTCACTGCATCCAACCAGTCATAATTATCATTATTCTCATAGGCATCAAACTCATATTGTGCAAAGACATATCCTCCCGAGCCATCTTTAACATAAGGTGTCATCACCCGATTGGCCAAAAACGCATCAATTTCATCAACTGTTGCCTCCGGGTGACGCGCCGTAAACGAATTCATTGCCGCCTCTTTTCTCAATTCAAAAAGATCTCTTGTACCCATAGTTTCAGGAAGCTTCGCTTCCGTTTGAAAACCAACCCAACCATCATAGGTAATTCTGCCACTACCAATTTTACCTTTTTTAGTTGTAATCAAAACCACTCCATTAGAAGCACGCGAACCATAGAGAGCTGTAGCAGAGGCATCTTTCAATACCTCAATAGAAGCAACATCATTCAAATTGATAGAATTAAATCCACCTCCGAAGTTATCCATAACCAAACCATCCACTACATAAATAGGATCGGTAGTAGTATTAATGGTATTGATACCACGAATTTTAATAGTTGCATCATCACCCGGTTTGGCAGCATTAGAAATCAAGACTCCTGCAACACGCCCCTGTAAAGCTTGGTTTATACTGGTAACCGGTTTTTCTTCCAGCACTTTCGCACTAACACTTGATACAGCACCAGTCAAATCACTTTTTTTCAAAATAGTACCGACAACAACGACCTCTTCCAAATCTTGTGAACTGGTTTTCAGAGAAACGTTTATCAACGAGCGGTTCCTTACAGCAACTTCTTCCGTTTCATAACCCAAATAACTGAATACTAATATAGCATCAGACGGTACAGAAAGAGAATACTTCCCATCTATATCCGTAACAGTCCCCATTGTAGTACCTTTTACAGAAATACTTGCTCCTATCAATACTTCCGAATCAAGATTTCCCGTGACTGTACCCTCAACAGTTATGC
>OGQG01001275.1_pt1 | contig 20007 bp, 16 predicted proteins | sample 1553201 | NCBI WGS metagenome assembly OGQG01 (sample SAMEA2579925, study PRJEB22360) | human gut metagenome | biome: human gut; feature: human-associated habitat; material: faeces | place: Denmark | collected 2008/2010
TCTACCTGGCTCTGGGCGGTATCAATCTGACCGGCATAGCTTTGCATTTCCTTATTTTTCTGGGCACGCAGCGTCTTGACCGATTCCTGCTTTGCCTTTGTTTTCTCCTGCATGTCGAGAAGCGCTTCCCGGTCATCTTTTAATTTCTGTTCTTCGTCCGCAATCGTCTGGCGGGTTGCCTCGTACTCATCCATCTTCTTGCGGTCATAGTCGGAAATTTTGTTGATGTACTCGGCCCGGTTCATAAGCTGTACCATATCCTCAGACTGAAACAGCATATCAATGTAGCTGGTATTGCCCTGCTCGTACATGTATTTGATACGAAGCTTCATATCGGCATACTGCTTATTTTCCGTCTCTTTCGCCTGCTCCAGAGCCACGCTGGTATCGGCAATCTCCTGTTCTTTGTTTCCGATCTGGGTGGAAAGCTGGTCCAGCTCTCCCTCCAGCTTTGTCAGGCTGCCGTCCAGCTCTTTGACATATGCTGCCGCATCATTCTTTAGACCTTCCAGGTTCTTGATGGTAGCCTGTACCTTTTTCTTTTCTTCCTCAATGGAGCTGACCTTCTTTTTGGCCGCCTCCACATCCTGCTTGGTCGCGTAGGCTGTCTGGAATGAGGACATGGCAAGCACTGTGCCCATCCCCGCAGCCAGCATGCGCCTCTGCATTCTTTTCCATTTGTTTCTATGCATCATTACACCTTCATATACTTGCGGATGGTGAAAAAGCTTCCAAAGAATCCGATTCCAACACCCAGGATCAGTGCTGCCCCGATCAGCAGCGGATAGATTTCACCAACCGGTACAAAATAAAACAGGTTGGAGAGCACATGAAACCGCTCAGACAGATACACAATTCCTTTTGTATAGAGGAAATAGGTTCCTGCCAACGGGATCAGCGCGCCAATGAGGCCGATCATCACGCCCTCAACGATAAACGGTGCACGGATCATAAAATTTGTAGCACCGATCAGACGCATGATCTGGCACTCCTGTCTGCGGAATGCCGCTGCTACGGAAATGGTGTTGTTGATCAAAAACAGGGATACTGCCAGAAGCACACCGATGATCAGGGAAGACAGCACACCGATCACACGGTTAAAGCCCGAAAAACCGGCGACCGCTGAGTTGGAATAGTTCACCTGGCGTACGCCATCCAGACCCTGTAAATACGCAACCAGCTCATCCTGCTGGGAAATATCGTTTAAAAAGATCTCATAAGAAGCAGAACCAGCCAGCGGATTATCTTCCGCAAAGCCTTCGGCCAGCTCCTCATGGCCTGCAAAATATTCTTCCTTAAAAGAATTCCAGGCATCTTCCGCAGAAATATAATACATCTCGCGGATCTCAGGCCGCTGGTGGATGATCTCACCAAGCCCCTGGATATCCTGCTCTGTCAGATTCTCATCAAACAGCACGGTAATTCCAACCGTGCTCTCCACATGCTTCACCATATACCGGATATTGGCAATAATGGAAAAAAACAGGCAAAACAAAAAAATACATGCAGAAATCGTCGCCACAGAAGCAAGCGAAAACCAGATGTTTCTGCATATATTCTTCATGCCCTCTTTCATGCAATACCAGAATGTACTAATCTTCACGGTCTGATCCACCCTTTCTTTCGTCACTTACCAGATGTCCCTTATTCAGGGTAATGACTCGTTTTCCCATCTGGTCTACAATCTCCTGACTGTGGGTTACGACCACAACCGTAGTACCAAGCGCGTTGATCCGCTCCAGAAGCTTCATGATCTCCGTTGCATTCTCATGGTCCAGGTTTCCAGTCGGCTCATCGGCAAGAAGCACCTCCGGCCGGTTGATGAGGGCGCGGGCAATAGCCACACGCTGCTGTTCTCCGCCGGAAAGCTGATGCGGGAAAGACTTATACTTGGAAGAAAGTCCCACCAGCTTCAACATGCGCGGAACCTCTTCGCGGATTTTTCTGGGGGAAGCACCTACCACACGCTGGGCAAATGCTACATTTTCAAATACCGTCCGGTCTTTTAAAAGCCGGAAATCCTGAAACACCACGCCAAGACGGCGGCGGTATTTCGGTATGTAACGGCGCGGCATCTTCTGAAGGTCCATATCGTTGACGATGATGCGTCCCGATGAAGGCTCTGCCTCTTTCAGCAGAAGGCGGATCAGGGTTGATTTTCCTGATCCGCTCCGTCCCATGATAAAGACAAACTCTCCGTCCTGGATGCGGATGTCAATGTCCTTCAGTGCCTTGCTTCCCTTATCGTATGTTTTGCTTATATTACGAATTTCTATCATGATTAATAGTCCAGGTTCTCCATGTATTTCATGTACTTAACAACCATCAGCGCGATCTTGAATGTGATCGCATCCTCGAATACACGAAGGTCAAGTCCGGTGCTCTTCTGGAGCTTGTCCAGACGATAAACCAGAGTATTACGGTGAATGTAAAGCTGTCTGGAGGTCTCGGATACATTCAGGCTGTTCTCAAAGAACTTGTCGATGGTAACCAGAGTCTCCTCGTCGAAATCATCCGGGGACTTGCCGCCGAAGATCTCCTTAATGAACATCTTGCACAGCGGGATCGGAAGCTGATAGATCAGACGGCCTATTCCAAGAGAGCTGTAAGCAATAACGTCCTTCTCAGGTGAGAAAATCTTGCCTACATCAAGAGCCATTCTGGCTTCCTTGTAGGAACGGGAAACTTCCTTCAGCTCGCTTACGATAGTTCCGTATGCAATATGTGTAGTATTCTCTTTCTCAAGTCCTAAGGTATCAAGGATGGTCTGGGCAAGCTTGTCCATCTCCTCGTATCCTTCGTTCTCCTCAAGTTCCTTGACAATGATAATGCTCTTCTCATCAACAGCTGTGATAAAGTCCTTGCTCTTGCCGCCGAACAGACTCTTCACGCTCTCCATGGAGCTGTGCTCTCTCTCCTGCTCAAGCTCCAGGATCATAACCACCCGTCGAACGTCAGCATCAATATGAAGCTTCTTCGCACGATTATAAATATCTACCAGAAGCAGGTTATCAAGAAGCAGGTTCTTAATGAAGCTGTCCTTGTCAAAACGCTCCTTATATGCAACGATCAGGCTCTGGATCTGGAAAGCGGCAAGCTTTCCTACCATATAAGTATCTTCATCTTCTCCGTGGGCGACCAGAATGTATTCCAGCTGGTAATCATCACAGACCTTGAAATACTGATAACCTTTCACAAGCTGGCTGGCAGCCTGGGATTCCACAAATGCCTGAATATCCTGTGGCTGAATCTCAAATTCACTGTAGGTGGACGCCAGTGTCTTGCCATCTGTGTCAATAATGCAAAACTCCGTCCTGGATATCTCCCTGAGCCCCTCAAGTGTATTCTGCAGTACCTGATTTGATATCATTACCCTTCCGTCCCTTCTTGTAAATTATAGGGCTACTGGTCTCACAGCTGTCAATGTATTCCAGGATAGTGAAAACATTGTCAAAGAGAGCAGTAACATTATATGTTCGCCGGTATAACCGGCATGAATCGCTGTCCATTAGTGCCAAAATTCGCGGTCTCAAATCTGTAATATTGCACAAAGCCTCAGACAGTCTTAGGAAAATCTACTGATTCCAAAAATTCATGAACCTATTTTAATACAAAATCACCAAAAAAGGAAGAGGAAAGTAGAAAAAATTTACAAATTTCCAGCATATTTTTTTAACTTTTTCTATATCACTCCAATTTCAAGCCCTATTTTCCCCTTTTTTTGCGGTGCGCAGAAGGCTTTGGTAAAGTTTTTCTTTTTACTTACGTTCAATAAATCCCTCACCATGGACTTCACGCACGTCAGACACGATTACAAAAGCATCCGGGTCAATATGGTCTACCAGCTCTTTCAATGCCACGATCTCCTTGCGTCCCACAACGCAGTAAAGAAGCAGCTTGTCCTGGCCGGAGTACATTCCCTTTCCGTGGACTCCGGTCACGCCGCGATCCAGTTTGTCCATGATTTCTCTGGAAATCTCGTCAGGCTTGCTGGTAATGATATACGCCTGTTTTGAAAATTTCAGACCTTCGATCAAGCTGTCAGATACCTTTGTTACAAGATAAACGGCGATGATGGCATAAAGTGCTTTCTGCACACCGAACACATACATACCTACAAGTACAATGGCTCCGTCAATAAACTGCATAATCTGGGCAATGGAGTAATGGCGGAGCTTCCGCTGCAGCAGTGCCGCCATCATGTCTGTGCCCCCGGTAGTTCCTCTTCCAAGAAACACAAGTCCGATTCCAATCCCCTGGATTACACCACCATAAACGGCTGCCAGCAAAAGATCATTTCCTGCAATATCAAATGCCGGAAGAACCGCCAGCCAGAATGACAGGCAGATTTCTCCCACCAGTGCCCTTTTCACAAACTGGAATCCACTGAGCTTCATTCCGATCAGAAACAGCGGGATATTCAGACTTAAGTTCGTGATCCACAGCGGGATGCCTCCCGGCACGACTCCCTCCGTCCACTCTTTTACCAGGATCGCAATACCGGAAAAGCCTCCGGTTACCATACCGGACATATCGAAAACACTGTTTATGGCAGTTGCCATAAGGGCTGTACCCACAATGATCATCAGGTAGTCCAGGAAGGCAGCTTTTTTGTTATTTTGGAACATGGCGTTACCTCCGTATTCTGCTTTCTTATTCATCATCCTCCAATTGCTTTGTAAGATATCTTCCAACGATTTTGGAAAATCCGGTAATATTCCGGATATATGCAAAATCCTTTCCAAAAATCTTCTTCTCCGTCGCCAGATCTTTCTCTTCCCCGGCGAAAACACCCAGCACGCTCACTCCCTGGCTGCGCAGCTTACGGATCTGGGCTGCAGTGTCGGTAATTGCATACTTCCCATGATACGGTGCCGGATTCTTCGCATTGGGACGATTGACAATAACATCGTAAGGACGTCCATCACTGAGAATGATCAGAATCTTTTTCTCTTCCTCCCGGTTCAGAAGGCCGTATCCTGCTGCCCGGATGGCAAGTCCGTCACGGTTGTTGGATGATGTTACATAGTTAAATATATTTTCATTTGCACTTCTTTGGTCGTCATATTCTCTGAAGCGGTGGAGAATGGTATAGTCCCAGAAGGTGCAGTAGCTCATCACTCTGTGGGGCAGCTCTGCATTGCTAAGTGCCTCGCTGATAATGTAGGCCTGCAGCGCTACCTCGCCCTGGCGGCTCATCTGGGAACCACTGGCATCGATCAGCACATCCACCACAAAATCAGAAGAATCCCCCTTCAATTCCCGCCTAAAAACCTGTGCATCACTGCTTCTTCCAAGCCGCCACAGCCTTGATGGAACAATCATTCCTCTGTCTGAAAGAATCTCCTGATTTTCACTTTTGATGACCAGTGACTTTTTCAGCATTTCTGTGAGAAGGGCGATATTCCGCTTCACAATGCGGTGTTTGTCATGATAAAGCCAGATATTCTTATTTTTCAACCTTTTTGCATATTCATACTGGTAATTTCGTTTTACCGGACTTTTCAGAATTCCCTCAGTAAAATACAGGCTGCAGTCGCTGTGAATGTCACGGCACATCAGCTGGTTCATCCGCTTCTCTTCCAGCTCGCTCAGATAAGTTTTTCCAAAATTCAGTTCCACATAGGTGTGGGCTTTTTCCAAAGCCTCCGGAGGCAGAACTGTAATTTTCTGTTTCGATTGCCGTTCCTCTTCCATCTCCCGGGTGACATCCGCATTCTCCATACCCGCCACATTGGAGGTAAGCTGCTCCATATAGCTTTCCAATGCATCCTCATACATTTCTTCGGAAAGATAGTCGTGCCAGTCAAACTCCGTCAGATCTTCCATAGTGACAGCAAGCACCTGCTCAAGGGTTGCCTTTTGGGAAAAGTCGGGGTCAGCGACTTCATTGTATACTGTGTCTATGATGCGGATTAAAGACATTGTATCCGTAGTCTCTGCTGCGCTGGAAATCAGATCAATATAGTGATAGATTCCTTTGTGTTTTCTGTCTTTTTGTTCTTTTTCCGTTATATTTGTTATAGTTTTGTTTGATACATCCGCATTTCCTGTTATTATTCCATTCGATACGTTCACATTTCCCGCACTATCCGCCGATTTTTTCTCACCTCTGGAATCATCCTGCGAATTCTTCTTTTTCAAAGAAGCATTTTCTCCTCTGTCAATCCGCCTTCTCAGCAGGTTCACTCTCAGATAGCCCAGCTTATCTGCTGCCGACGGCATAGTCTCATATTCCTGATCCAGTATGTCCTCGCAGGCTTTCCTCTGCATCTCCCAGATCCCAGGGCGCTGTTCACAGATCCGTTCTCCGATAGCTTCTTCAATACAGAGCTGTGAAACAAAGGTAAGCGCCGCTTCATCCGCACCCATGAAGATTTTTTTCACCAGATACATTCCCAGAAAATCTTTATCGAAGAATTTCGCCAATGCGCCCTGCTTAATTCCATCATACAATGCAATATCCTTTGACCTGAGGAACAGGGAAACATCCGGCTTCATCTGCTGGGTGTAGTCCCCACTGATGGTCCAGAGCAGATTTCGGATACGGTTTTCCAGCTCTAATTGATAATCCTGGAGATTCAGTTCTTCACAGTTATCCTCTCTTGCCTGAAAATTTTCGCTTTCCTCCGCTACAGGTACTTCCATTGAAACTTTTTCTGATTTTTTATCCCCAGCTGCAATTTTAATTTTTTCTTTCCCAATAGCTGATTTCTTCAAAAATTCCTCTGCATCTTCAAGATCAACCAATTTGGCAGAAATTTTTAAAGATTCGTTTTCCTTATTCTCCATAAACATCTTCCCGTGTCCAGCCTTGCGGAATTCTGGTTCGCACCACATCCTCCACGATTTCCTTCTCAAACACATCAAATGTTTTATTCACAATTCCCATGCGTACCGCCTGCCATGGGGAAAGCCCGGTACGCACGATCTTCATGGCAGCAAGCAGGCCGCGAAGATCCAGCGGCTTTGTGGAAATCTCACTGTTCATGGATTTCTGCTGCAGATCCAGAAATACTCCCATGAACTGCTCCACAGCCTCTTTCTTTGCATCAGGGAACATCCTGTTGAAAATAAATCCAAGCGTTTCCTCATTCTGCGCCGGCATGTCGATCACCAGGAAACGGGAAACCAGAGCCTCATTCAGCTCCTTGGTTCCAGCATACCCGTAATTCATGGTTCCAATAAATCTTGCCGCCGGGTGAAGGTCTATTTTGTCATATCCTGGCACATCAATGGACCGGCGGTAATCCAACGTAGCGTGAAGTACAGAAACCGCATCATTCTTCGCCATATTGATTTCATCCAGAATACCGAATCCGCCCTCCTCTGCGCACTGGTAAATGCTTCCCTTGCGCAGCTTCACCTGATTATCCACGAAAGTATCTGTTCCAATCAGGTCACCGCTGTTTGTATTCACATGGAAGGACACGTTATACACCGGTCTCCCGAAAATATATGCCAGATTCTCTGCCAGCACATTCTTTCCCGTAGCCTTCGGTCCTGCCAGAAGAAGATTCTCCTGCTCCAGCACCGCTGCCATGGCCATCTCCAGTGTTTCCTTTCCATAAAATGGCAGCGCCGGTTTTATCCGTCTGTGCTTCGCTTCCTCTGAAACACCATATTCCTGTCGAAACTCTTCCGCCGCCTTAATAAGCGCCGCACTGACGCCTTGTTCCTCTAAAAAATCAAATTCACTCATCTTTTTCCTGCTTTCACTTTACCTCTTTAATAGAAAAGAGGACTGCGGCTGCAGTCCTCCTGATCACTTTACGGCTCAAACACCAGATCTCCATAAGATGGCATCGGCCACATATCTTTATCCACTAACATTTCCAGTTCGTCAACCGGCTCTCTTAATTTCTCCATTGCCGGAACCAGTTTCTCTCTGCAGAACACTGCTCTGTCACGTCCTTCCGGATGCATCTCGATCTGATCTACCAGCTTGCTCAGCTTATTCATGGTACTGTTCACTTCTTTCAGAAGCTTGCTTGCTTTCTTCAGAAGATCCATCTGAACGCTCACGTCAATTGGTCCAACTGCCTTCACCTGATTGATAGACTCTGCCAGCACAGTTGTATACTTAATAACTGCCGGAATGATCTGCTTGGTTGCCATGTCCACCATGGTTTTCGCTTCGATGTTAATTGCTTTCGCATAAATCTCATACTGGATCTCCGCTCTGGACTCCAGCTCAGTCTTTGTAAATACTCCAAATTCTCCGAACAGTTCTACAGCCTTATCTGTAGTAAGTGCCGGAATGGCATCTACCATAGATGGCAGAACAGGAAGTCCGCGGCGGCGTGCCTCTTTTTCCCATTCAGGAGCATAGCCATTGCCGTTAAATACGATTCTCTGATGCTGGGTAGCATATTCCTTGATCAGATCATGGACTGCCAGATCAAAGTCTTCTGCGCTCTCCAGAACATCGCAGGCTTCCTTAAACGCCTCAGCAGTAATGGTATTCAGCACCACATTGCATGCGGAAATGGAATCCTTGGAACCAACCATACGGAACTCGAATTTATTGCCGGTAAAAGCAAAGGGTGAAGTACGGTTACGGTCTGTAGCATCCTTCATGAAATCCGGAAGCGTCTTAACGCCTGTATCCATTTTCTCCCCTGTCTTACTTCTTGTAGCAGTACCAGTGCTGATCAGCTGCTCCAGCACATCCTCAAGCTGCTCTCCAAGGAAAACCGAAATAACAGCTGGCGGAGCCTCATGGCCGCCAAGGCGCTGGTCATTTCCAACATCTGCAGCGGACTCACGAAGAAGATCTGCATGCTTGTCAACTGCTTTCAGGATACAGGTCAGAACCAGAAGGAACTGAATGTTCTCATGTGGTGTCTTCCCCGGCTCCAGAAGATTAATTCCATCATCAGTAGTCAGGGACCAGTTATTGTGCTTACCGGAACCATTCAAGCCTGCAAAAGGTTTCTCGTGAAGCAGACAGCGCATGCCGTGACGGCTTGCCACCTTTTTCAGGATACGCATCATGATCTGGTTGTGATCTGCTGCAATATTAACAGGTGCATAGATCGGCGCAAGCTCATGCTGTGCCGGTGCAACCTCATTGTGCTGGGTCTTGGCTGTAACTCCCAGCTTCCAGCACTCTTCATTTACTTCTTTCATATATGCGGAAACTCTCTGACGGATGGTTCCGAAATAATGGTCATCCATCTCCTGTCCTTTCGGAGGCATGGCTCCGAAAAGAGTGCGTCCGGTGTAAACCAGATCCTTTCTCTGCATATATTTCTCTTTATCAACAAGGAAATACTCCTGCTCTGCACCAACAGATGGTGTCACCCGTTTGGAGGTCGTATTTCCGAAAAGTCTGAGAAGTCTTAATGCCTGTGTATTGATGGCTTCCATAGAACGAAGAAGCGGTGTCTTCTGATCCAGCGCTTCTCCTGTATAGGAACAGAAAGCGGTAGGAATGCATAAGGTTCCACCTGCTGCATCATGTCTTACAAAAGCCGGTGAGGTACAATCCCATGTTGTATAGCCTCTTGCCTCAAAGGTGGCACGAAGTCCGCCAGATGGAAAAGAAGATGCATCCGGCTCTCCCTTGATCAGCTCTTTACCGGAAAAGCTCTGAAGGACTTTTCCATTCTCCATAGGTGCGGTGATAAATGCATCGTGCTTCTCTGCAGTTACGCCTGTAAGGGGCTGAAACCAGTGACTGTAATGAGTGGCCCCCTTCTCGATGGCCCATTCCTTCATCTCGTGGGCAACCACATCTGCAACCTCCATGGAAAGCTCCTTGCCCTCTTCAATGGTTTTCTTCAGCTCTTTGTAAACCTTCTTCGGCAGACGGTCCTGCATGACGGAATCATTGAATACATCACATCCGAATAATTCCTTCACATTAACATAATCTCCCATTGTTCCTCTCCTCTCGTTCATCTCGCTGCTTATTTCCCCAGGCTGCCATTTATCTGCGGTACCTTCTCTCCATAAACAACGATTCATCACACATTACTGGTTCTTATTTTTTCACATGTAAGCACTCAATGCTTTCACAGGTGCAAGGCAAAAAACGCGCAAAAATTCTCTCTGATGATCCCAGCCGGTCTCACCCTGTTTACTTGTCGCTCTTCAGGCAAAGGTTCAGCGCCTGCTGCAGATTCTCAATCTCTACCAGCCTTGGGCTTCCGCCGTACTCACCATCCAGTGTCCATGCTACTTCTTCCTCTGCTTCAACTGTAAGCTTTCGTGCCTTGAAAGAATAAATCAGGTCAGAATTATCCTCCATGTTGAGAAGATTCCGGATAATCTCCTGCATTTCCAGCGGGTTCTTAGGCTGTACGATCAAAGTGACCTCAAAAAGGCCGTCGTTCATATCCACATCCTTGGTCAGGTTCTTAAATCCGCCCACAGATCTGGAATTGGTGACCATGCCGTAGATAAAATTATCTTCGATCACACCATTCTCTGTTGTCACTTTCATATGGTAAGCCTTGATATCCAGAAGTCTCTTGGCACCTTCCAGGACATAAGCAAGATGGCCCAGAATGTTCTTCAGGTCCTGACTTGTCTCATAAGACACATCTGTAAAAAGACCAAAAGCAGCTACATAGGCAAAAGTCTGGCTGTTAAATCTGCCTACGTCGCATCTGTAAATCTCTTCCTTCATGATCATAGATGCCGCATCCAGCATATTTTTCGGCATAAAAAGGCTGTTGGCAAAGTCATTGGTGCTTCCTGCCGGTATGTATCCGACCGGAACCTTGCTTCCCATCTCGGTAATTCCTGTAACCACTTCATCCAGCGTGCCGTCACCGCCGCTGCAGACGATCAGATCCACCTTGTCCGCATATTTCTTCACCTGTTCATAGGCATCCTTCGGGGCCTGAGTTGCGCGGATGATCACCTCATAACCGCCTTTATTAAAGATATCTACTATATCCATCAGAGATGTCTTGATCTTGCCCTTCCCTGCTTTGGGATTAAAAATAAATACCAGTTTTTTCTCCAACTTCATTCCTCTTTTTCATTACCATTTATTTTACACATAAAATTAATTCACATATGATACTATAAAAAAAAGAGGGCCAAATGTCAACGCTTTTGCCCTCTTTTATAGTCTTTTTAGAATTAAAACAAGCTAAATTTTTTTGGTCTGTTCTGCTTATTTTTGGAAAAACTGAAGCATTTCTTTTCCATTTTTTATATTCTTCCTGCTTAAGCCTCACGCACAGCGTCTTTCATAGACTTTACATAATCCTTTACATATGGGACGCAGTTTTCTCCATGTGCGGCACAAATTTTCACAATGGCGGAGCCTACAATCGCACCGTCAGACTGGGCAGCCATTTTCTTTGCCTGCTCCGGGGTGGAGATGCCGAAGCCTACTGCACAGGGAATGTCCTTTGCAGCTTTTACCAGCTTCACCATCGCTCCTATATCGGTGGTGATCTGGGTTCTGGTTCCGGTTACGCCAAGGGAGGAAACGCAGTATACGAAGCCATTTGCCTCTTTTGCAATCCGGGTGATCCGGTCGTGGGATGTGGGGGCGATCAGGGAAATCAGCTCCAGACCATACTGTTTGCAGACCACATCGAACTCCTCTTTTTCCTCAAAAGGTACATCAGGAAGAATCAGTCCATCCATTCCAATTTCTGCTGCTTTCCTGATGAAACGCTCTGTTCCATAGGAAAAAACAACGTTTGCGTAAGTCATAAATACCATTGGGATACTGGTTTTTTTACGGATTTTTACCACCATGTCAAAGATCTTGTCTGTGGTTACTCCGCCGCTTAGTGCACGCACATTGGCTTCCTGGATCACAGGACCTTCTGCTGTCGGGTCGGAAAACGGGATTCCAAGCTCAATAAGGTCTGCGCCTGCTTCCTCCATTGCATAGACAAGCTGCTCAGTGATCCCCAGAGATGGATCTCCGCAGGTGATAAATGGGATAAATGCTTTTCCTTTTGCAAATGCTTCTGAAATTCGGTTACTCATGGATATCCTCCCCTCTGTATCTTGCAATTGCTGCACAGTCTTTGTCACCCCTGCCGGAAATGGTAATGACTACGCACTGATCCTTGCCCATCTGCGGCACGATTTTTCTTGCATAGGCAACAGCGTGGGCGCTTTCAATGGCAGGAATGATTCCTTCTGTTTTGGAAAGATATTCAAAGGCTTCTACTGCTTCTTCATCTGTTACAGGTACATACTGGGCACGGCCAGTGTCGTAAAGGTGGGCATGTTCCGGTCCGATTCCCGGATAATCCAGTCCTGCGGAAATAGAGTAAACCGGCGCGATCTGTCCGTACTCGTCCTGGCAGAAATAGGATTTCATTCCATGGAAGATTCCAAGTCTGCCAGTGGCAATGGTGGCTGCGGTCTCTGCAGTATTTACGCCACGGCCTGCTGCCTCGCATCCGATCAGCTGTACATCTTTGTCTTCAATAAAGTGGTAAAAGGTTCCGATGGCATTGGAGCCGCCGCCTACACAGGCAAGGACTGCATCTGGAAGCCTGCCTTCTTTTTCCAGCATCTGTTCTTTGATTTCTTTGGAGATAACTGCCTGGAAATCGCGGACAATGGTTGGGAAAGGGTGAGGGCCCATAACGGAGCCCAGTACATAATGGGTATCTGCTATACGGTTGGTCCATTCACGCATGGTCTCGGATACGGCATCTTTCAGGGTGGCAGTTCCGGAGGTTACAGGATGAACTTTTGCTCCAAGGAGACGCATCTTATATACATTTAATGCCTGGCGCTCGGTGTCTTCTTTTCCCATGAATACCTCGCATTCCATTCCCATAAGAGCTGCTGCTGTGGCTGTGGCTACACCGTGCTGTCCGGCTCCGGTTTCCGCGATAACACGGGTTTTGCCCATTTTTTTTGCAAGAAGCACCTGACCTAAGACATTGTTAATCTTGTGGGCACCAGTGTGGTTTAAGTCTTCTCTTTTTAAATAAACCTTTGCGCCGCCAAGGTCTTCGGTCATGTGGGCTGCGTAGTAGAGGCGGGATGGTCTTCCTGCGTATTCATTTAAAAGTTCTGTAAGCTCCCTGTTGAATTCCGGGTCGTCTTTACAGTGGTTGTAGGCTTCTTCCAATTCGATCACCGCGTTCATCAGGGTTTCGGGGATATACTGGCCGCCGTGGATTCCAAATCTTCCGTTTGACATAGCGTTGGTTCCTTTCGTTTCGCTGTTTTGTATATTCTTTACTTTCTTCACTCTAAATCTGCTTCACGCTCTTTTCTGTATGCTTCCAGTGTATTAATCTGCTTCAGCATACGGGCAATCTGCTGGATTTTCGCCTGGTCTTTTCTGCCGTCGGTTTCCAGGCTACTGCTTAGGTCTACAGCCCATGGGTGTAAGGTTCCGATAGCACTTCGGAGATTTTCAGGGCCGATTCCTCCTGCAAGGAAGAATGGGCGGCGGACTGGGGGAACCAGAGTCCAGTCGAAAGGTTCGCCGGTTCCTCCTGCGCCCTGGTCTAAGAGGATGTAGTCGGCAGGGCTTCGAAGGGCCCGCTGTACATCTTCAGGTGTTTTTATGGAAAAGGCCTTGATGACAGGCTTTCCAGTCATATTCTGGATTTTTTCGATGTAGTCTTCGTCTTCATCCCCGTGAAGCTGGGCTGCCCATAGGGTGCCATCTCTTAATAAGGAAATGGGGAGTTCCGGGGCAGCGTTTACGAATACACCTACGGGAAGGATTTCCTTGTCCAGTCCCTTAACCAGGACTTTGACCCGTTCTGCCGTAAGGCTTCGTCTTCTTCCTGGAACTTCAATTATGAATCCCGCAAAATCCGGTTTTGCTCCATTTACGGCTTCAATATCCTCTTTGCAGGTCAGACCGCAAATTTTTAATTTTGCCATACTGTTTCATTCCTTTTCTTTAATTTTTTATTTTCCAACTATTTTATCAGCACATTGTACATCTTAGATTGCCAGAGCGTGCCTGGAATATCACTTATCACCATGGATCAGCTCAGACAATCCCTGCATTTAATGCCCCAAGTGCCGCTTTCTTGTCAGGGCTACGCATTAAGGTCTCCCCGATCAGGACTGCATCTACTTGGTTTTCATATAATATACGGATATCCTCCGCTGTCTTAATACCACTTTCGGAAACAAACACCGTATCAGCCGGTGCCATGTTCCGCAGTCTGATACTGTTTCCCATATCAACGGTAAAATCATGGAGATTCCGGTTGTTCACTCCCACGATTTTTGCTCCAAGATTCAAAGCACGGTCCACTTCCCACTGATCATGAGCTTCTACCAGAGCATCCATTCCCAGCTCCTGTGCCAGTTCCCCAAAGGCTTTTAACTGGCTGTTATCAAGAATCGCACAAATCAGAAGTACAGCGGAAGCCCCAAATGCTTTTGCCTGGTAGAGCATGTACTCATCTACTGTAAAATCCTTTCGAAGCACCGGAATATTCACTGCCTGGGAAATTTCCTGCAAATACCTGTCTGCGCCCTGGAAATAAAAGGGCTCTGTGAGGCAGGAGATTGCAGAAGCACCGGCCTGCTCATATTCCTTTGCAATGTCCAGATAAGGAAAATCTGGTGCGATCAATCCTTTTGAAGGAGACGCTTTTTTTACTTCACAGATGTAAGACATTCCCGGCTTTTTTAATGCCTCCAGAAAAGAGATTTTTTCCTCGGCATGTTTCGCCAGATTGGAATTCTGCTGTGAGATAAGTTCCCTTAATGGGACTTTAAATTTTTCCTCCGCAATACGCTCTTTTGTGCGCGCTGCTATCTCGTTTAAAATACTCATTCTATCTCCTGTAAAACTCTCTGTGATGTCATTCTCTCTTGTCGTCATCTTTATCCAAATGAGTTATATTGTTATTCTTTTCTGTGTTATTTTGTTTTGCAATGTGATTATTGTCATTTTTGTTATTATTTGTGTTTACTCATTACTCCTGGTTGCTCTTTTCTATAAATTCTTCCAGTTTCTTCAGGGCAGCCCCACTGTCGATCAGCTGCTCTGCCATCTTCACACCTGCTTCAATGGAAGCTGCTTTGCCTGCAATATAAAGTGCGGCACCAGCATTCAGACAAACTGCATGACGTTTCGCCCCTGTCTCTTTGCCTTCCAGAATTGCTTTTGTGATTTCGGCGTTCTCCTGCGGAGTTCCTCCCTGAAGCTCCTCTTTTGTGCAGCGCGCATAGCCAAACTGCTCCGGAGTGAGTACATAGGAAGTGAATTTACCACCTTTGATCTCGCATACAGAAGTCGGTGCACTCATGGAAATTTCATCCAGGCTGTCCTGTCCGAAGACTACCATTCCTCTTGTTACTCCAAGATTTGCCATAACCTGCGCAAGAGGCTCAACAAGAGCTTCATCATAAACACCCATCAGCTCCATATTGGCGCCAGCCGGGTTGCTTAACGGTCCAAGAATATTAAATACAGTACGGATTCCCAGCTCTTTACGGATTGGAGCCACATACTTCATTGCAATGTGATAGTTCTGTGCAAACAGGAAGCAGATTCCGATTTTTTCCAGAAGCTCCTGGCTTTTTTCCGGTGGAATTGTGATCTTAACGCCCAGAGCTTCCAGCACATCTGCGGCTCCTGATTTTGAAGAAGCAGCTCTGTTTCCATGCTTTGCTACCGGTACACCTCCTGCTGCGATCACAAGGGAGGCAGTAGTGGAAATGTTAAAGGAATTGGAGCCGTCTCCACCAGTACCTACGATTTCCAGTACATCCATGTCATGAAGCAGCTTGATGCAGTGTGCTCTCATGCCTGCCGCGGAAGCGGTAATCTCATCAATAGTTTCCCCTTTCAACGCCAGAGCAGTCAGATAGGCTGACATCTGTACCGGAGTAGCTTTTCCGCTCATAATCTCGTCCATTACCTCTTCTGCTTCCAGATAGGTTAAGTTCTGTTTCTTCGATAATTTGATAATACTTTCTCTGATCATTTTTTCTGCTCCTCTCTGATGTTGTCCTTTAGCGCTTCCAGAAAATTCTCAATCATCTTCCTTCCATCGGGAGTCATAACAGACTCAGGATGAAACTGCACACCGTAAACTGGATATTCCTTATGTTCCACTGCCATGATTTCTCCATCTTCTGCTCTGGCTGTCACAACCAGCTCTTCGGGAAGAGTCTCTTCTATTGCAGCCAGGGAATGATATCTTGCTGCCGGGAACTTTTCCGGAAGTCCTTTAAACAGGACATTGGAACCGCACTGGATCATCTCATCTCTTTTCCCATGCTTCAGTTCCTTTGCATAGGAAACGACTCCTCCAAAGGCTTCGCAGATGCTCTGATGTCCCAGACACACACCCAGAATTGGGATTTTTCCAGCGAACTCTTTGATCACCGGAATACAGATGCCTGCCTCCTCCGGTCTTCCAGGTCCTGGGGAAAGAACAATTGCTTCCGGTTCCAGCTTCTCTATTTCTCCCAGGGAAATTTCGTCATTTCGAACCACCTGAATGTCCGGATTAACAGACCCGATCAGCTGATACAGGTTATAGGAAAAGCTGTCGTAATTATCAATCAGTAAAATCATTCTAATCCCTCCTCTGCCTGGCTGATGGCCCTTAACACCGCTCTTGCCTTATTCTGGCACTCTTCAAATTCTTTTTCCGGCACGCTGTCTGCCACGATTCCGGCTCCCGACCGGATACAGATTTCATCTTTTTTCTTATATACCAGACGGATTGCAATGCACACATCCAGATTTCCTGTGAAATCCACATATCCGATTGCACCGCCGTAAATGCCTCTCTTGCTTTGTTCCAGTTCCTGAATGATCTGGCAGGCACGGAATTTCGGTGCCCCTGAAAGGGTTCCTGCAAGTAAGATGGCATCCACTGCGTCTATGGCATCTTTACCCTTTTTGATGGTTCCTGTTACTGTGGAGCCCAGGTGCATGACACAGGAATAACGTTCCACAGTCAGGTATTTTTCTACTTTTACGCTGCCAAGCTCACTGATTTTTCCAATATCGTTTCTTCCCAGATCCACAAGCATGTTGTGCTCGGCAAGCTCTTTTTCATCCTGAAGAAGATCCGCTTCCAGTGCTTTGTCCTCTTCCGGTGTTTTTCCTCGCGGCCTTGTTCCTGCCAGTGGGAAAGTGCTTAACTTGCCATGATCTAATTTCACCAGTGTCTCCGGGGAGGCTCCTGCGATTTCAATGTCATCACTGGAAAAATAGAACATATAGGGAGATGGGTTGGTGGCTCTCAGAACACGGTAAGTATCAAACAGGCTGCCCTCTGCTTTTGCCCTCATGGGGTTTGACAAAACCACCTGGAAAATATCGCCCTCGTGGATATAATGCTTCGCCGTTTCCACCATCTGGCAATATTTTTCTTTAGGGAACTGAGGTTTGATTTCAGATTTAAGCCTGATCGGAGGGAAGATTTTTTTCTCACCCTTTTTGATCAGCTCTGTCATTTCTTCCAGTTTTTCACAGGCCTGTTTATAGGACTTTTCCAGATCATCTGTCATCACACCTGTGATGAGAAGAACCTTCTGGCGGTAGTGGTCGAATGCGATCACATCATTAAACAGCATCAGATCCAGATCCCGGAAATCCTGCTGTTCCTTATCTGTTAGCTCCAGCTTGGGTTCGCTGTATTTGATGTAGTCGTAGGAGAAGTAGCCTACCAGGCCGCCGGTAAATGTGGGCATATCGTCCATAACCGGACTTTTGTACTGACTGATGATTTCACGGATAGCATCGCCTGGATGGGCAACCTGTCGAACCTCTTCTGTACTGCTTTCTGTACTGCTTTCTGCAGCATTGCCGCTTCTACCAAAAGTTTCCGTCTTACTGGTTTTTCGAATCCGCAGGATTCCGTCTGTACAGGTGATTTCCATGGAAGGGTCATATCCCAGAAAAGAATACCTGCCCCACGCTTCGCTCTGGCTGGCACTTTCCAGCAGATAGCAGTGATGACTTGCCTTTTGCAGAATCCGCATCATCTCTACTGGTGTGTAGCTGTCTGCGTATAACTCTTTGCAGATTGGAATTCTTTTGTAATCTCCTGCTGCCATTTCCCTGATTTTTTCAAACGTTGGATACATAGAACACCTCCCGATTTATTACCTGAACAGTGCACGCGCCGCATCCTCGCAGAGCGTTTTTAGGTGTAACAGGAACATTACGGAGTAATTTTCTAGTACACAAAAAACCCGTCCAGGACAGAATTTCCATATCTGTCAAGGACGGGTCTGAATATTCACCCGCGGTGCCACCTTGCTTCACGATAAAATCGTGCTCTTAACGGAATACCATCATATTCCTGACAACTGACGTATGTCCTACGTCGCATAATACTTGGCTTCTGCAGAATCTACTTTCATGCTTCAATCAGATATGTTTGCATTTCTTCTGCAATTCTCTGCATTTGTTCTGCACACATTCTGCCTTTCCATGCGCCCTCAGCGGCCCATTTAACAAACTGCCTTACCGCCCGGCTCTCAGCCTCCCGGACTCTCTGTGGGTGCACGATTGTTTTTATTCCCGCTTCATCGGTTTAGTTCGTTGAATTGAATTTTTATTTAAAATAGCATACAGGCAATGAATTGTCAAGCAATTTTTCCACATTTTATAAACAGTTATTAAAATTGATTTCCTCTAACGTAAAAAATCTGCCTGTGAATTTTCTCATCACAGACAGATCTCACATTCATTATATTAATTTACTTATTGCTCTTTTTCATAAAGAAATTCTTCCGGTAAAGTAACATGAAAGTCTTTGGCTACTGCGCGGAAATCATCAGGAGTAATGGTCTGAAGCTTACGCGGTGCCATGGACATTACCTTCACCAGAATTTCCGCGGACTTCTCTACTGTATGGAGAAGGCCAAAGGTCAAGTCAAAGTCCTCACCGGAGCAGAACATTCCGTGATGTGCCCAGATGACAACGTCATATTTCTTCATCAACTCCGCTGTTTTTACTGCAATTTCTCTTCCGCCTGGTACCATCCAGCCTACAACGCCTACACCATCCGGGAAAACAACCGGGCATTCTGTTGCAGACTCCCACAGCTCTCTTGTAAATACCTTGTCATCCAGTGGAAGGACAAAGGTTAATGCGATGGTATTGGTTGTATGTGCGTGATAAATAACACGATGTCTGCCGTTTGTAAGCTTCTTTTTTACCTCATGATTCATAAGGTGAGTTGGAAGCTCGCTGGTTGGGCGGCCGCCTTCTACCAGTCCCCAACGGATCCTGTAATTAACACCCTTGTCATCCAGTTCAATGATTGCAAGACATGCTTCCGGGTCAACTGCTATGTTTCTGAAATATTTGCCGCTTCCGGTTACTAGGAAAAACTCTCCTGCAAGTCCCGGCACCTCTGTGCCGATAGGCTGCCACTCACCTGGTGCATTCAGACGGGGACGGATCATTTCTACTTCTTCTGCTTTCAGACGATAGCTTAAGTTTCCGCCATTTCTCTCATGCCAGCCCTGCTGGAAACCATCGTCTGCCATTTTGATAAAGCCCTTCATAAATTTGGAATCTAAAATCTTCATACCATCTTCTCCTCTTCTATTTTTCGTATCGCCAACTGACGTTTCCTAATAGGAAAAACAATTGTCAGCTGATCGCAATTATGATCTCAGAGCGTGTTTGTAAGCCCTTTCTTATGAGACCATACGAATACGCTGCGTCCGTTCTTTTTCTTCTTGCAGGTATCCGGTATGCTTTTGTTTGCTCTTCTTGTTTACAGACTCAGTATAACATCAATTCTCATTTTGGAAAGAACCTTACTTGCCAAATTGTTTTCCGCTTTTTGCAAATAAGGACCCAAAATAAAAATTTCTGTTTCCAGAGCATGTTTGAGAAAGGCTCTAGTTTTCTTTTTTTCCAATAAAATAGTAAAAAAATATAATTCTAAATTTTTTTGAAAAAATTAAAAAAAGTTGTTGACAATTTGCGACAGTTAATAGTATAATAGCAAAGCGAGCTGCGGAAGAGAAGATACTTCACAGTTTGTATATGGGGTCTTAGCTCAGCTGGGAGAGCATCTGCCTTACAAGCAGAGGGTCACAGGTTCGAG
>OGQG01001281.1_pt1 | contig 19872 bp, 22 predicted proteins | sample 1553201 | NCBI WGS metagenome assembly OGQG01 (sample SAMEA2579925, study PRJEB22360) | human gut metagenome | biome: human gut; feature: human-associated habitat; material: faeces | place: Denmark | collected 2008/2010
GGACATCTGATTCCCAAATTTCCGGAAGTGCGATTTCATCGCACGAGAATATTCAGCCGAGATACAGAAGTTGTGGAAACACAAAGACGCAAACGATTATTGTAACGTTATTCTCATGCTGATTTATTCAGGCTGTCGAATTAGTGAGCTACTCTCTTTAAAAAAAGAAGATGTTAATTTACAGGAAAAATGGTTCGACATTAAGAAAAGTAAAACGGCAGCAGGCATCCGCCGGGTTCCCATTGCAGACAAAATACTACCATTCTTTGAACATTGGTATCATCTGAATGGTTGTGAATATCTCATAAGTACACCAGAGGGCAAGCCCTTTGAATATCGTAATTATTACGACAGTTATTGGAAGCCTTTAATTGAACAACTGAGCATGAAACATAGACCACACGATACCCGTCATACTTGCGTTTCATTACTGGCAGCAGCAGGCATTGACGAACGAATCATTAAAAAGATAGTTGGACATGCAGGACAAGGCGTTACAGAAAACGTATATACCCATTATGAGCTTGAATCCTTGCGTGAAGCAATAAACAAGATTTAATGAAAGGATGTGATTTTATTGATTGTAGCAATTAAAAAAGCCCCATAGCTACCAACTACAGGGCGAACACCTTTTACCTTGAAAACATCACTTAACAAACTAAAAGGAGCATGGCTATTATAACATACTCCTTTAACAGAAAGGAAGTATTATTATGAATTTAGCATCAGAAAAACAGCCACTAGCATCTGAAATCATCGCAGATCAGTCAGCAGAGATTGAAAAGCTGAAAGCAGAATTGCAGGATAAACAGGAAAATCTTGATATATGCGCAGGACTGGCAGATCGATATATGTATCGTCAGAGAATTGTGGAGTGTACGCTGAAATTAAAAGATGAAAAACTTCTGAAAAGTGCTTATACATATATGAAAAAATTGACTGAGGGGGAAGAATGATGGAACGTTGTACATTAACTCAGCGTCCTTGCAGAAAAGCAATTGCAGAAATTGTCAAAGCCAACAAAAATAAAAAGTCTTTGCAGCTCACTTATCAAGTAGCCAAACTTTTCCAAATTGTCATGACTAATGAAAATTCTACTTTAAGCAAAGAAGACTGGAAGAGGTACCTCATTATAACAAAGCTTTTCATGATAAGAGATTTAAGACATCTTGAATGTATAGATTCTTTTACAAATGGATTGATGGGACGGTAGGTGTGAAGATATGGACTATAAGAAAATGATTATTACACTATTGGATAAAGTTAAGACAGAGAGCACACTGAAAAGGGTGTACAAATTACTGGAATACCTTTACCTGAAGGAGAAATGAACATGAACTATAAGAAAAAGGTTATTGAGGCGATTCAGAAAATAGAAAGCGAAAAATTTATGAAGTTCTTATACAATATGATTATTTCATTCAAGGAGCAATGGGGGTATTAATAATGGATTACAGAAAAGAAATTGAGATAATGCTCAATGCAATCCAGTCAGAGAAGATTCTGCGGTACATTTACATTATCGTATCGGACATTTACAATGATTTGCGGAGGTAATGCTATGAGCTATAAAGAGAAGATTATTGCACTTTTAGATAAGGTTAATGATGAATACATATTGAAAAGGGTTTATAAGCTACTGACATATCTCTATTTAAAAGAAGAATAAACTACAGAGGGCGGCGAAACTGCTGCCCTTTTTAATGCTTCCATTTTAAATAAAACCTACGTTACAGAAAAAGACCGCTACTCTCCTGCTATAGTAGTAACGGTCTTTCTTTATGCACTTATACAGGCATCTACTAACCAACTTAATATTTTAAGCCAGCTTCTTCATAGACAGATTTCAGAAATTCTTCGACATCTTCCAACGTTGCAAGATGGTCATAGTTGTTATCAAAGCAACCACTTCGCCAAACGAGATAGCCACTTGATAAATCCCACACATTATAACCAGTATACGCATCACCATTACAATCTCTGCAAACAGCTCCATTATTATAATGCTGGAATCCTTTCTCAACTCTATATCCTGCGGCATATGCTTTTTTTCTGATTGTACTAAGACTATACTTTGTTTTCTCCATGATCTCAAATCTCCTTTTCATAAAAATTAATCTACAAAAAGCAGGAATCATGTTTTGTTCTATTCTATACTATAGTGTCTTGTACTCTTACCTGTATGTCTGTGTCTTGTAACAATAATTATATCATAAGGGCATAATATCAGCAAGCACGTTACAGAAAAAACGTATACTAATAACAGACCATTCACACGGTTTCTTCTGGTAACGGTCTTTCCTGTAAAAATTGGTATAACTCTCAAAGGGTGTCAATATTACAGATACCCTTTATCTTGTCCTCTGATCCGGTTGGATTTTAGCCCCTAAATCTTTCCCGGTAGCCCCACAGAAAACTCTAATATGAGATTGTCCGCATTTTAGCAGGCTTTTCCAAATCTGTCAAGCGAATTTGTGTGCTACTTGTGCGCTACGTGTGTGCTACGCTTCAAAATCGACCCCTTTTTTAGAAAATTTTAAAAATTTCAGATATAAGAAAAACCCCGGAAAATCAAGGCTTTCCGAGGTTTTAATAAATTTCCGTATTCGATTGGAATTATCGTTTGGAGAACTGCGGAGCTCTACGAGCAGCTTTGAGACCGTATTTCTTACGCTCTTTCATACGTGGATCACGTGTAAGGAATCCAGCAGCTTTAAGAGCTGGTCTGTAGTCGTTGTCTGCCTCGAGAAGGGCTCTGGAAAGGCCATGACGGATTGCTCCAGCCTGTCCTGTGTATCCACCGCCGCGAACGTTAACGATCACGTCGAATTTACCCTCTGTCTCTGTTAAAGCCAGTGGCTGACGAACGATAACTTTCAGAGTCTCAAGTCCGAAGTACTCATCGATGTCTCTTTTATTGATAGTGATTTTACCTGTTCCAGGTACCAGGTAAACTCTTGCGATTGATTTCTTTCTTCTTCCTGTTCCGTAGAATTTTGCGCTAGCCAATGTTTTCTACCTCCTATTAAAATGTTAAAACTTCAGGCTTCTGAGCCTCATGTTTGTGCTCTGGTCCTGCGTATACGAAAAGTTTCTTGTTCATAGCTCTTCCAAGAGGTCCTTTCGGAAGCATTCCCTTAACTGCGAGCTCGATAACCTTCTCAGGTTTCTTTGCTAACATTTCTTTTAATGTGGTTTCTTTCATTCCACCAACATAGTCGGAGTGGTTATAATAAATCTTCTGCTCAAGCTTCTTGCCTGTAACTTTGATCTTATCAGCGTTTACAACGATTACATAATCTCCTGTGTCAACGTGCGGTGTAAACTGAGGTTTGTTCTTTCCTCTTAAAACACTTGCAACACCGGATGCCAGACGTCCCAGAGTGCAACCCTCTGCGTCAACTACATACCATTTTCTTTCGATTTTATCCGGATTAGCCATATAAGTCTGCATGGTCCTACCTCCTGTTATTTATCAACGATAATGTTTCTCAAACCGCGGTACTTCCGCGAAAAAAAGTAAATGGAAACGCGGGTGCAAAATAAATCGCGGAAATGTCCGAAACCGCTGATAAAATGCCATCGCCGGGGCTATTGGCTCTAGCATCTTCGCACTACGTCACATTGAGTTATTATATTATAAGGTACCTTGGCTGTCAACTGTTTTTTCTTGTAATTTTCAACAAAATTCCTGTTTTCTCACCTTCCGGTAAACTACGATCTGATACAGCACAACGCTGATCCAGCCGATCCCTGTGGCAAAGGCGACAGCCTCAAGCCCCATCCTGCCGATCAGAAGATAGGACAGAACCACACGGATGGAAATATGCAGTGTGCTTCCGATCACCGGAACGGAAATCTTTCCGATTCCACGGAAGAATCCCACCCCTGCGTTTCCGACGAAATTCAGGATGTAAAAGACAGATACCACATTCATATACAGAACTGCATTTTTCATTACAGTTTCTGACGGATTTCCCATAAGAAGCTGTACTGCTCCTCTTGTCAGAGCTGCCTGCAGTGCCGACAAAATGATGACAAATACGATCATCAGCCCAAGCCCCTGATGAAATCCTTTCAGCGCTCTCTTTTTATCTCCTGCGCCACGGTTCTGGGCCACAAATACAGAGATGGCTGTGGAACCGCTGTCTCCGAAGGAATTGGAAAATCCTTCGATCCTGGTGGTCGCCGTATATGCGGAAATGATCTCTGTTCCGCCGGAGTTTACCGCTCCCTGGACCAGCATCTTTCCAATGTAAATGCTGGACTGGTGAAGTGCCGACACAGCACCGAAATTGGCTGTTCTCTTCAGAAGCGGCAGATCCATCCCCATATCTTTCCGGCTGAAGAAGAAAATGGGATGTTTTTTCCTCATGATCCACAGACATACGCCTGCGGAAAAAAGCTGGGCAATCACAGTTGCCAGAGCGGTTCCGGCAGTTCCCATATGCAGTCCCGGTACAAAAGCAACATCCAGTGCCAGATTCATGCACATGGCAATAAAAAGAGTCCACAGCGGCGTTTCCGTATCTCCGGCAGCCCGGAGCACTGCAGAGCACCAGTTATAAAGGAAGGTGGCAGGAAGTCCGATAAAAATGATCTGAAGATAAGCCACAACATAAGGCTCTACCTCCGGCGGTGTCTGGATCAGGCCCAGCACCGGATACAGAACCAGAAGGCTTACAATACTCAAAACAATGGTAAAGCCCCCTCCCGCGCTCAGCGAAAGGAAGCTTTCTTTTCGAAGTTTTTCATAATTTTTCTGCCCGTAGAGTTCTGCAAAAATAATGGACATTCCATTACATCCACCATTGAGGATAAAGATAAACAGGTTCATGATACTGCCTGCAACGCCAATGCCTGCAAAGGCTTCTGTTCCCACATATCTTCCCACAATAAAAGAATCTATGGTGTTGTAAAACTGCTGCAGGATATTTCCCAATACCAGAGGAATGGTCAGTGCGATCAGTTCACTCTTAATATTTCCATGCAGCAGATCCTGCGTATTTTTCATTTCAGTGCCTCTTTTTCGTACCTTTTTCAGAAAAACTCGATTCCCATCAGGGTCAGTCCCTGAGCCGGAGCTGTTGGACCTGCCGCAGCCCGGTCACAGGCTTTGAGGATCTTATCCATCCGTTCCGGAGGATACTGTCCGTTTCCAATCTCGATCAGGGTTCCGGAAATGATACGCACCATATTGTAAAGGAATCCGGTTCCGGAAACACGGATGGTCACCATATCCCCGTCTCTCCACACATCCATGGAAGTAATCGTTCGGATAGTTGTCTTCACCTGGGCACCGGAACCACAGAAACTGGCAAAATCATGGCGCCCGATCAGATAGGAGGTTGCCTCCTTCATCTTATCCACATCCAGCTTGTAATGATAGAAATACGAATACAGTCTTTCTGTGGGAACCGGGAATTTCCGGTTCAGGATACGGTACTCATATGTTTTTTCACTGTCACAGTAACGGGGATGAAAATCCGGTTCCACCTCTTCAGAAAGCTGGATACGGATATCTTCCGGAAGTCTCTGGTTCAGTGCATAGGAAAATTTTTCCCCGGGGATCCTGGACTCGGTATCAAAAACCGCCACATTTCCAAGAGCATGTACCCCTGCATCTGTACGGCTGGCACCGATGGTCTCAATCTTTTCTCCAAGCAGCTCACTTAAGGTATCGTTTAAGACACCCTGAATGGTCGTTCCGTTTGGCTGTGTCTGCCAGCCGGAATAATGCGTTCCATCGTAAGCCACTACAAGTCCTACTCGTTTCATAAAATAATATACCTCCTGATGCAGGCATCTTCTGACACTGCTTATCCATAGCTGAATACTCACAGTCTCACAGGAATCCGCCTGGCTCGGTTACAGTCCCACTACACGGAACGCCACTCCAACTGCAAGATATGCCACAAGGATCACAAATGCAATGTAATCTCTCTTTTCATAATGCAGCGGTTTCATCTGCGTTCTGTGATCACCGCCGTGGTAACATCTGGCTTCCATGGCCATGGCAAGGTCATTGGCACGGCGGAACGCAGAAATAAACAGCGGTACAAGAAGTGGTACCATGTTTTTTGCCTTCTGGATCAGGTTTCCGTTCTCAAAATCCGCACCTCTGGCGATCTGTGCCTTCATGATCTTATCAGTCTCCTCCAGAAGGATCGGAATAAACCGAAGGGCAATGGACATCATCATTGCAATCTCATGAACCGGCACATGGATCTTATTCAGCGGGCGGAGAAGTCTCTCCAGACCGTCTGTCAGATGATTCGGTGTGGTGGTCAGTGTCATAATGGAAGATCCGATCACAAGGTAAACAAGACGGATTGCCATTCTTCCAGCAAGAACAAGACCTTCCTTCGTAACCTTGATGATTCCGAAACGCCACAGTACTTCACCTGGCGTCAGGATAATATTGAACACAACGGTGATCAGAAGGATCATCACAATGGCCTTCAGACCTTTGAACATGAATTTCACAGGAACTTTGGAAATTGCGATCATGGCCACCAGAAATACCGTTGCCACCGCATATCCAAGAAACGTATGGAACAGGAACACGGAAATCAGAAATCCCAGAGTTCCCAGGAATTTGGTCCGGGGATCCAGTCTGTGAAGAACGGATTTTGCCGGATAATACTGGCCAATGGTAATATCTCTGATCATTTTTCCGCTCCTCCTTCTTTCAACAGCGGAGAATCTGAAGCTTTCAACGCAGCAAGAATGCTGTCTCTGGCCTCTTCCACTGTTGTGGCATCTGCATCCACATTCAGTCCATGCTCCTTCAAAGCATGCATGATATAAGTGATCTGCGGTGCTGCAAGTCCCATGGTTTCCAGTTCTTTATAATGGGAAAAAACTTTCTTGGGAGTATCATCAAATACCGCTTCTCCGTGGTTCATAACAATAAGCCGTTCCACATATTTCGCAATGTCTTCCATGCTGTGGGACACCAGAACAATGGTGATTCCTCTCACTTTATGAAGTTCCGCGATCTGATCCAGGATATCATCCCTGCCCTTCGGGTCAAGACCTGCTGTAGGCTCATCCAGGATCAGGATCTTCGGATTCATGGCAAGCACGCCTGCAATGGCCACTCGTTTCTTCTGGCCTCCGGAAAGTTCAAAAGGAGATTTTTTGAAATTGGATTCTTTTACTCCAACATGTGTCAGTGCCTGCTTCGCTTCCTTCTCCGCTTCCTCTCTGGAAAGTCCCTGATTCATAGGTCCAAAACACACATCGGAAATCACATCATTCTCAAAAAGCTGATGCTCCGGATACTGGAACACCAGGCCAACTTCGCTGCGTAGCTGCTTCCGGTCGTATTTTTCCGCCCACACATCTTCTCCGTTATACAGAACCTGTCCGGATGTAGGCTGTACCAGTGCATTCAGATGCTGGATCAGCGTGGATTTTCCGCTTCCTGTGTGTCCGATGATCCCGATAAACTGGCCGTCCGGGATCACCAGGCTGACATCTTTCAGCGCATGGCTCTCATAGGCTGTCCCGGGGCTGTAGGTATAGGTTACATTTTTTAATTCGATTGACATAATGCGCTCACCAGCTCCTCTGTAGTCAGTATTCCATCCGGAACATCCACACCGGATTTCTTCAGTTCATATGCAAGAAGTGTTACCTGCGGTACATCCAGGCCGTATTTTTTGAGGGTATCCACCTGGGAAAAGATCTCTTTTGGATTTCCCTGCATCACAACATTTCCACTGTCCATGACATAGACACGGTCTGCATGGATCACTTCCTCCATGTAATGCGTGATCAGGATAACGGTTACTTTTTCCTTACGGTTCAGTTCCCTCACAGCCTCCAGAACTTCTTTCCGTCCGTTGGGGTCCAGCATGGCGGTTGGCTCATCCAGAATGATACATCGCGGACGCATGGCCATCACACCGGCAATGGCTACACGCTGTTTCTGTCCTCCGGAAAGTTTGTTTGGTGACTGATAGCGATAAGCTGTCATGCCAACTTTTTCCAGGCTGTCATTCACCCGTTTCCAGATATCATCCGTAGGGATTCCCATATTTTCCGGGCCAAACCCCACATCTTCTTCCACAACAGTTCCTATGATCTGGTTGTCCGGATTCTGAAATACCATTCCAGCCTTCTGGCGTACTTTCCAGAGTTTGGTCTCTCTGGCAGTATCAATCCCGTCCACCAGCATGGTTCCCTCTGTTGGGATCAGAAGCGCATTCATATGCTTTGCCAGTGTGGATTTTCCAGAGCCGTTATGTCCCAGAACTGCCACAAATTCTCCTGCTTCAATGTCCAGGTTTACATCATTGACTGCACGCTGCATGTCTACTACATTGCCATCGTCATCATATCTCTGATAGTCAAATCCCAGCTTGAGCGCCTTGATAATTCCCATCTTTTTGTTCTCCTTAATCCTCTGTAGCTGCCGGTTCAGCAAGTCCGGTCAACTCGTCGATCAGTGCCCATATCTCGTCTCTTCCCTGCTTGGTTTCTGCAGAAAAAGGAAGGATTTTTCCTTCTTTCGGAAGGCCCAATCCAATACGGATCTCCTTGAGGCTTTTTGCCACCTGGCTGCGTTTCAGTTTATCAAGTTTGGTTGCGATGATCACCGGCTCATATCCATTGTGGCAGATCCAGTCATACATCTGCTTGTCATTGGCAGAAGGTTTGTGGCGGATATCCACCAGAAGAAAAACTGCACGGAGCTCTTTGGAATTGTGAAGATAGCCCTCGATCATTTTTCCCCATTTTTCCTTCTCTGCCGCGGAAACCTTGGCATAGCCGTAGCCTGGCAGGTCTACGAGATACATTGCTTCATTGATATTATAAAAATTGATGGTCTGTGTTTTTCCAGGCTGTGCACTGGTCCTTGCCAGGGCCTTGCGGTTCATCAGACCATTGATCAGGGAGGATTTCCCTACATTTGATTTTCCCGCAAAAGCTACCTCCGGCCTTCCTGTGTCCGGGATCTTGCTTGTGATTCCGCAGACAATATCCAGTGATACGTTTTTGATTACCATTCGTTGTTCCTCCCTTTTCTCGGAAAAGCCCTGTCCTGAAAAACAGGGCAGGGTTTTTTCTGTTTTTGTCTATGCAAGAGCTTCACCAAGAACTTCTTTCATATTGTCCACAAACTGGATATTCAGCCCCTGGATGATCTCTTTATCCATCTCCTCAATATCCGGACGGTTTTTCTCCGGAACAAGGACTTCTTTTATCTTTGCGTATTTGGCTGCAAGCAGCTTCTCTTTCAGTCCACCGATCGGAAGCACGCGGCCTCTTAAGGTGATCTCACCGGTCATGGCAAGATCCGCACGCACCGGTTTTTCGATAATTGCGGACAGCATGGCAGTTGCCATGGTTATACCTGCGGACGGGCCGTCTTTTGGAACAGCACCTTCCGGGATATGTACATGCATATCATGTTTCTGGAAAAATTCCGGATCGATCTTATACTGATCTGCTACAGAACGGATATAGCTGATGCCTGCCTGTGCAGATTCTTTCATCACATCGCCCAACTGTCCGGTGAGAAGCAGTTCTCCTTTTCCAGGCATGATGTTGACCTCGATCTGAAGGGTATCGCCGCCTACCTGTGTCCAGGCAAGGCCACGGGCAATTCCGATCTCATCCTTCTCATTGGCCATCAGATAGTTATATCGTTCTTTGCCAAGGAATTTGGAGATATTTCTGGATGTGACCACAACTTTATCCTTGCCTTCTTCCATAAGCGCACGTGCGGTCTTCCGGCAGATGCGTCCGATATTTCTCTCCAGGGAACGGACTCCGGCTTCCTTGGTATAGTTGTTGATCAACTTACCGAGAGCTGCCGGCTGGATCACCAGTTTTCCTTCCGGAATCCCGTTGATCTCCATCTGTTTCGGAATCAGATGTTCCCTTGCAATATGTTCCTTCTCATTCTCCGTATAGCCTGGAATTTCCATCAGTTCCATACGGTCAAGAAGAGGTCTCGGGATTCCCTGTACGTCATTGGCCGTTGCAATAAACAGTACTTCGGAAAGATCCTGAGGGATCTCCACATAGTGATCGTTGAACTTACTGTTCTGCTCCGGATCAAGGACTTCCAGAAGTGCCGCAGAAGTGTCTCCCTTATAGTCACTGCTGGTCTTGTCGATCTCGTCAAGAAGCATCAGCGGATTGCTGACTCCGGCTTCTTTCAATGCAACCGTGATCCTTCCGGGCATGGCGCCGACGTAGGTCTTTCTGTGTCCACGGATCTCCGCTTCATCACGGACACCGCCGAGACAGATGCGGACGTATTTTTTGTTCATGGCCTCCGCCACAGAACGGGCAATGGAAGTTTTTCCGGTTCCGGGAGGTCCCACCAGGCAGAGGATCGGGCTCTTTCCCTTGTGGGTCAGTTTCCGGACCGCAAGAAATTCCATGATACGCTCTTTAACATCTTTCAGTCCGTAGTGGCCTTCTTCCAGTACTTTCCATGCATTCTCAAGATCCTCGGAATCCTCGGATTTCTTATTCCACGGAAGTGCAAGAACAGTCTCCAGATAGCCTCTCTGTACCGTTGCCTCCGCTGCACTGGCTGCCATTCCTTTAAAACGGCTGATCTCCTTGGAAATCTTCTCTTTTACTTCATCGGATGCATCCAGCTCTTTCAGCTGTTTCTTAAACTCCTCGATATCATCTGCAGTATTATCCTCACCCAGTTCTTCACGGATAGTTTTGAGCTGTTCACGGAGGATATACTCTCTCTGATTCTTATCAATATGGGATTTCACCTTGCGCTGGAGATCTTTGGTGATATGGATCACTTCGATCTCGCTGCCAAGAAGTGCTCCCAGGATCTCATAACGGTCATTCAGAGACACTGCTTCCAGAAGCTTCTGCTTGTTCTGATAGGACATCGGAAGGTTCACCGCAATCTGGTCGATGGTCTCCTTAACATCCTCAATGGTCATGATCTGTGTTACCAGATCTTTGCTTATCTTTCCGCTCTCTCTGCAATATCTCTGGAAAAGTTCCCGGATGCTGCGAAGCATGGCATCTTTCACCGGTTCCGGATACTCCTCTTCCTGGGCGGTAACGATCTCACATTCCGCTTTCAGGTAGGGTTCTTCCTGCTCCAGGCTCAGTATTTCAGCTCTGTCCAGTCCTTCTACCAGAACCCGGTAAAGATCCTGCGGAAGTTTCACCACCTGCTTGATGTATGCAATGGTTCCTACCCGATACAGATCATCAAGTTCCGGTGTTTCCACTTCCGGGTCCTTCTGTGTCAGCAGAAAGACCTTCTGGTCATGGAGCATGGCTGCTTCCACGGCACGGATGGATTTCTCTCTGCTCACATCAAAGTGTACGATCATCTCCGGAAGGACCGTAGTCCCACGTAGAGCAATCATTGGCATTATATTGACCTGATTTGTCATTTATGTCATTCCCTTCATCAAGCTGTTTCCGGCTTGCCTTTCTTTCTCGAACGGGATGTTTTGTGTCCTGCTTTCTTGGCAGGAGACTTGGCCTCCCCGTGGATGATCTCCGGCTCTCCGGTTCCCTCCACTGCCTCTTTTGTGACGATACATTTACGGATGGTATCGTCAGAAGGTGTCTTGTACATCAGATCCATCAGGGTATGCTCCATGATGGCACGAAGTCCTCTGGCACCTGTTTTTCTCTCAAGAGATTTCCGGGCAACTGTCTCAAGTGCCTCATCCTGGAACTCAAGTTCCACACCGTCCAGCTCAAAAAGCTTGTCATACTGCTTGGTGAGGGAGTTCTTAGGCTCTTTTAAGATTCGGATCAGTGCTTCTTCATCCAGGGAATCCAGTGTCACAACAACCGGAACTCGTCCGATAAACTCCGGGATCAGACCGAATTTGATAAAGTCTTCCGGCATAACTTCTTTCAGGACTTCGCCTACATTGCGGTCTTCCTTCTCAGAAACCTCTGCTCCAAAACCAATGGACTTGGTATCCTGTCTTGCCTCGATGATCTTCTCCAGTCCGTCAAAAGCACCACCGCAGATGAACAGGATGTTTGTCGTATCGATCTGGATAAACTCCTGATGCGGATGCTTTCTTCCGCCCTGCGGCGGAACACTTGCAACGGTTCCTTCCAGGATCTTCAGAAGTGCCTGCTGTACGCCCTCACCGGACACATCTCTGGTAATGGAAGTGTTCTCGGATTTTCTTGTGATCTTGTCGATCTCATCAATATAGATGATTCCGTACTGCGCACGTTCAATATCGTAATCTGCTGCCTGAATGATCTTCAGAAGAATATTCTCAACATCCTCGCCAACATAGCCTGCCTCTGTGAGAGTAGTGGCATCTGCGATGGCAAAAGGAACATTCAGAAGTCTCGCCAGTGTCTGTGCAAGAAGTGTCTTACCGGAACCTGTAGGACCAAGCATCAGGATATTACTCTTCTGCAGCTCAACGTCCAGATTTCTGGAAGCAAGAATTCTCTTGTAATGATTGTAAACAGCCACAGAAAGTGCCTTCTTGGCATCGTCCTGACCAATGACATATTCATCCAGGATACTGTGGATCTCTTCCGGTTTCAGAAGGTTGATCCCTGTTTCGTAATCTGCTTCATGATCATACATATTGAATTCTTCTTCCATGATCTCGGAACAGATACCGATACATTCATCACAAATATACGCTCCATCCGGACCTGCGATCAGTTTCCGTACCTGGTCTTCGGTCTTATGGCAAAAGGAGCATCTTACCTTTCCTTCTCTTACTTTATCTGCCATATCTTTTTGTTTCCTTTCTAAACGTAAATGTCCGTCTCCCGCAGACATTTAAAATTCCTTTTTAAAGCAAGATAAGACTCCTGTGTCTTTACAGGAGTCTTTTCTTACGCATTATTTGTGGACTACAACACCATCGATCAGACCATATGCCTTCGCTTCTTCTGCTGTCATATAGTTATCACGGTCAGTATCTTTCTCCACAATCTCAAGAGGCTGTCCGGTATTCGCGGAAAGAATTTCGTTCAGCTTCTTTTTGGTTTTTGCGATCTGGTCAGCTACGATCTGGATCTCTGTAGCCTGCCCCTGTGCACCGCCTGATGGCTGGTGGATCATGATCGTTGAATTCGGCAGTGCGTATCTCTTGCCTTTGGCACCGGAAGACAGGAGGAAAGCTCCCATGCTGGCTGCCATTCCAAGGCAAATTGTAGATACATCACACTTGATATACTGCATCGTATCATAGATCGCCATTCCGGCAGTTACAGAACCACCCGGACTGTTGATATAAAGCTGGATATCCTTGGAAGGATCTTCTGCTTCCAGGAAGAGAAGCTGTGCAACGATCAGGTTCGCACTGACATCGTTAACCTCTTCTCCAAGGAAAATGATTCGGTCCTTAAGAAGTCTTGAATAGATATCGTAACTTCTTTCTCCTCTGCTGGTCTGCTCAATGACGTAAGGTACTAAACTCATTTTGCCCTCCATTTCCGAGGTTTATTACGCCTCTACAGCTGCATCGGCAACTAATGTAACAGCTTTCTGAACAGCCATATCTTTCTTCATCTGCTCCATCTCGTTCTCACCGATGAGATCTTTTAATTTGTCTGCTTCCATCTTGTACATCTCTGCCATCTTGGAGATCTCTTCGTTAACCTCTTCCTCTGTTGGCTGGATGTTCTCTACCTCAGCGATCTTCTCAAGAACCAGTCTTGTCTGGATTCTCTTAAGAGCCTGTGGCTTCATGTCTTCCATCATCTTCTCAACGCTCTGACCTGTAAACTGGAAGTACTGCTCCATGGAAAGACCCTGGGACTGCATTCTTCTTGCGAAGTCGTCAAGCATCTGACGTGTCTGAGTCTCGATCATTGCCTCCGGAATATCCATCTGGGCATTCTCGATCACTTTATCTACTGCTGCGTCCTCTTTTGCACGACGAGCATCTTCTGCTTTTTTCTCTGTCAGGTTCTTCTTAACGTCTTCTTTGTACTCAGCAAGTGTATCAAACTCAGATACATCTTTAGCGAAGTCATCGTCAAGCTCCGGAAGCTCTTTCGCTTCGATCTTCTTAACGTCGCACTGGAATACTGCTTCCTTACCAGCGAGCTCTTTTGCCTGATACTCCTCAGGGAATGTTACTTTAACTTCTACATGGTCACCAGTCTTGGCACCGACAAGCTGCTCCTCAAATCCCGGGATGAATGTGTTGGAACCAAGTGTCAGCGGATAATCTGTTCCTTTACCGCCCTCGAATGCCTCTCCGTCTACGAAGCCCTCGAAATCGATAGTTGCTGTGTCGCCATTCTCGGCTGCGCGATCCTCAACTGTGATCGTTCTGGAGTTCTTCTCCTGCTCTTTCTTAAGCTCTGCCTCAACTTCCTCGTCTGTTACTTCTGTCTCAGACTTCGGAACCTCAAGTCCTTTATAGTCGCCAAGAGTTACCTCTGGTTTGGTAGCTACTTCTGCTGTAAAGATAAATGGTTTGCCAGGCTCAACCTGTGTTACATCGATCTTAGGCTGGGAAACGATCTCAAGATCACACTCAGCAAGTGCTTTGCTGTAATGCTCTGGGATCAGAGCGTTAGCAGCATCCTCAAGGAATACTCCCTTACCGTACATCTGCTCGATCATTTTTCTAGGAGCTTTTCCTTTACGGAATCCCGGAATGGAAATTCTGCCTTTTGCTTTCTGATATGCGTTCTGCATTGCTTTGTCAAGATCCTCGGCGGAAACCTCGATTGTAAGTTTCGCCATGTTTTTCTCCATTTTCTCAACCTGTAAACTCATGTTTCTTGTTCCTCCTTAATTATATCGAGTAAATACCTTATTATATAAATAGTTAACACTCGCATTTTATATATTTACAGTCATTTCTGTAGTATAGCATAATCACTGTAAAAACGCCAGTATTTTTTTCGCCATATATGGCTCTTATACCGCTGTAAATCCCCTGTTTTCCGTAAAAATCCCGTTCAGAAGCAGTGCAGCTCTTCTGGTTTTCCTTCTTAACCGCAAAAACAGCTCTTCTTTAGTAAAAAATCTCTGTTGAATATACTACAGACTCTGCGATTTCCTCGGCTTTTGCTCTTCCCTCCAGCTGACGGATCAGAGAAAGACTGAAATCAATGGCTGTTCCAAGACCTCTGCTGGTAGTCACATTTCCGTCCACTACTACCGGCTCCAGGGAAGTTCTGGCGCTTGTAAGCTGCTCCATTACAGATGGATAAGATGTGGCATTTCTGCCTTTGAGGAAGCCAAGTCTCTCGAATACACCCGGAGCTGCACAGATAGCTGCCACCTTGCCGCCTTTCTGGTAAAATGATGTAAGAAGCCCGGTCAGCGGTTTATATTCCTCCAGATATTTTGTTCCTGGCATTCCTCCCGGGATCACAAGCATGTCCGCATCAGAGAAATCACACTCTGAAAATGTGCAGTCTGTAAGAATATTGATTCCATGAGAGGTTCTGATCTCTCTGGTCTCTTTAATAGATACTGTCTGGATGTCGATTCCTGCTCTCCGCATCAGATCTACCACAGTCAGTCCCTCGATATCTTCAAATCCGTCTGCGAAAAAAATATATACTTTGCTCATAATGTTTTCCGTCCTTTCTTTTTATATTATTCCGGTGCTGTCCGGAGGTTTTTCCATTCCCTTTCATAATGCTTTTTTCCATAAAAAATGTCAAGAAAATTTGCAGGGTAAGTCCGTTGCAAATTATATTTTTTTCATGTAAACTGAGGGCAGTATATTTACAGGAGGAATCGGTTATGGAAATTGAGCGTAAATTTCTTATTAAAAAAGAAAATCTGCCGGAAAACCTGGCTTCTTATCCCTGCCATCGAATCGAGCAGGGTTATCTCTGCACCTCACCGGTGGTCCGCATCCGAAGACAGGACGATGACTATTTTCTCACTTATAAATCCAAAGGACTGATGAGCCGTGAGGAATATAATCTTCCGCTCACCGCAGAAGCTTATGAACACCTGAAACCCAAGGCAGATGGAATCCTCATCACAAAAGACCGCTACGTGATCCCGGAAAAAGGCGGACTTTTTATCGAACTGGATATCTTTCACGGAGAATATGAGGGCGTTCTTCTGGCTGAAGTGGAATTTCCCACAGAGGAAGCAGCCAATGCCTACACCGCGCCGGAATGGTTCGGTGAAGATGTGACTTATTCTACAAAATATCATAACAGCACTATGAGCCAGGGCTGGTAAATGCGATCGCTGTTTGCAGATGCTGCCAGCTCTCAATACCATTGCTGTCACTCCGTGGCCTGTATCTGAAATCACACTTGTATTTCTCATTTGCAGTGCTATAATTAGTGATGCAGGCAGATATAGTTCATTGGTAGAACATCAGCTTCCCAAGCTGAGGAGGCGGGTTCGATTCCCGTTATCTGCTTTCATTGCCAAAGAAGGCACGCGAGTCAGGCGTGTCTTTTTTTATAAATGATTTTAAGGAGGATTTTATTATGAAGATCGGATTTATCGGATGTGGAAATATGGGTTCTGCCATGATCGGCGGTATTCTCCGTCAGGGGATTTTTTCCAAAGAGGACATCATTGTTTCCAACCTTACCCCCGAGGGAAAAGCACGCAGTGAAAAAAATCTCGGCGTTGTCACCACTCTGGATAACAAGGAGGTCGTCAGATCTGCAAAAACTGTTGTTCTTGCCGTAAAGCCTCAGTTTTATGAGGAGGTTCTGGACGAAGTCCACGACAGCCTTACTGAAGAACACACCATTATCGGCATTGCCCCAGGCAAAACCCTTGCATGGCTGAAAGAAAAGGCCGGTCTTCCTCTGAAAGTTGTCCGTTTTATGCCTAATACCCCGGCGCAGGTCGGTGAGGGAATGACTGCTGTATGTGCCAATGAACGGGTTTCACAGGAGGAACTTGCTGAGATTCTTAAGATCACAGACAGCTTCGGATGTACGGAAGTGATCCCGGAACGTCTGATGGATGCGGCCGGTGCTGTAGGTGGCTGTGCACCGGCTTATGTGTTTATGTTCATCGAAGCTATGGCTGATGCCGCTGTCAGCCAGGGAATGCCTCGTAAACAGGCCTACAAGTTCGCTTCCCAGACTGTTCTTGGCAGTGCAAAAATGGTTCTGGAAACCGGACGTCATCCGGGAGACCTGAAAGACATGGTCTGCTCCCCTGCCGGAACTACCATCGAGGGTGTACGTACCCTGGAGAAGAATGGTTTCCGCAGTGCTGTGTTTGAAGCGCTTACTGCTGCTGCTGAGAAGGGTAAAAAATTATAATTTTTTGAAAGCATCTAACGGTCAGGCAGCCAAATATCCTCCGCCTGATCTGATCAGATTCAGCATTGTTACTGACATGAAAAAACTCCGTGAAGTCTGCCGTCATGCAGACTTCACGGAGTTTTTCTGTCTTATGTCAGCTATAGGATCTGATGGGATCTGCAATGCAGCTTCTATTTGCATGCAGGATCATCTCAGCTGTTTTTCTGTCTGCTCATGACTTTACAGAAGTTCGATCAGCGCATCAATATCCTCCATCTTCGTTCCCCAGCTTGTGGCAAAACGGATCACTGTATGATCTTCATCATATTTCTCCCAGAAATCAAACTGAACTTTTTTGCCCAGTTCTTCTTTCTTTTTATTTTCCAGAACTACAAACTGCTGGTTTGTGGGAGAATCCAGATATAACTGATAGCCTTTTTCCTGAAGGGCTTTTTTCAGTTTCATGGCTGTCTCGATGGCATTTTTGCTGATCTTTGTATACAGATCATCGGTAAACAGCGTATCAAACTGGATTCCCAGAAGACGTCCCTTTGCAAGAAGGGCACCCTGCTGTTTTACCATGGTCATGAAATGCTTCGGAGCTTTTTTCGTAAAAACGACTGCCTCTCCGCAAAGTGCGCCTACCTTGGTTCCACCGATATAGAATACATCGGTATATCTGGCGATATCTTCCAGTGTCACATCTGTCTCCGGGCTTACCAGGCCGTAGCCAAGTCTTGCTCCGTCCAGAAACAGTGGAAGATCGTATTTATGGCATACCTCGGAGATTTCTTCCAGTTCCTTCTTTGTATAAAGGGTTCCGTACTCGGTCGGATGGGAAATATAGACCATTCCCGGAAATACCATATGCTCATGGTTCGCATCCCCATAAAAGGTTTCCACATAGTCCGTGATGCTCTCTGCGCTGATCTTTCCATTTTTTTCCGGAAGTGTCAGCACTTTGTGGCCTGTGTATTCAATCGCGCCTGCTTCATGACAGCCTACATGACCTGTCTGTGCCGCAAGGACTCCCTCATAACGGTTCAGGACAGATGCGATGATCGTTGCATTGGTCTGGGTTCCTCCCACCAGGAAATACACCTCTGCATCCGGACAGCTGCAGGCTTTTCGGATCTTTTCTTTGGCAGAATCGCAGTATTTATCCGTGCCGTAACCGGAAAGCTTCTCCATATTGGTTTCCAGAAGTTTCTGCAGGATCGCCGGATGAGCGCCCTCGCAGTAATCATTTACAAAATATAACATCTCACATGCTCTCCTCATCTGTATTTTTTGCAATCTTTTTTAAGTATAAATCCCGGAAAATGTTTCTGTCAACCGGCATTGCTCTGTATACTTCTGAAGCTTTTTCACTTTTCTTTTACTGCGTTCTTTGCATATTCCGTCTGCACCAGTTCTTCATACTCTGCACGTTCGCCTAGCTCTCCTGCATCTTCCAGGATATCCTGCAGAAGCTCAAAGCTGTCTTTCTTAAAGATCAGATTTTCTTTCCAGGTGTCCTGATCATAGTACCGCTTCACAATGGTAGTGATCGTGTCGATATCTGTTTCTTTAAACTGGGGTGCGATCACTTCTGCGATCTCCTCCGGCGTATGACTCTGCACATAGTCCATACCTTTCTGAAGTGCATTTGTGAATTTCTGGATGATCTCCGGGTTTTCTTTCATGTAACTTGTTTTTACACTGTAGGATGTGTAAGGCACATACCCGGATGCTTCCCCAAGCGATGCCACCACATGGCCTGCGCCTTCTTTTTCCAGAATTGTGGCAGATGGCTCAAACTCTACGGTATACGCCGCAGAATCATCCCCTGTAAAAGCCGCCGCCGTGGAACCGAAATCAATACTCTGGTCAATGGTCAGATCTTTCTGCGGGTCAATGCCGTTTTTCTTCAGGATATATTCAAATACCATTTCCGGCATGCCACCTTTTCGCCCGCCAAGAACTTTCTTTCCTTTCAGATCTTCCCATTTGAAATCAGACATCTCTTCTCTTGCCACAAGAAAGTTTCCTGCGCGCTGGGTAAGCTGGGCAAAGTTTACTGCCGGGTCGGTGGCGCCTTCCTGGTATGCATAGATCGATGCTTCCGCTCCCATGAAGCCGATATCTGCCTCACCGGAGATCAGAGCTGTCAGAACTTTATCTGCGCCAAAACCAGTTACCAGTGTCAAGTCCAGACCTTCCTCTGCAAAATATCCCTCTTCGATCGCCACATACTGCGGCGCATAGAAAATCGAATGCGCTACCTCATTTAATGTAACCTTCGTAATCTTCTCCTCTGCCCCGTCCTTCTTAGCAGCAAAAGCCGTCATCGGCAGCGCGGTCACCGCCAAAACCACTGCCGCCGCCAGGGAAATCCATTTTTTATTTTTCATGCAGATACTCCTTTAAGAAACTTCTGCTGTTAGGATATGCAAAATTGCTCAATTAGTGACCACCGGGACACACAAAGTGTCACAAAACACCGTCCCCATGGTTCTTGCTGTAATTTACCGTTTGATCTATAATGTAAACACACAATTAAACGAGAGAGGTATTTATTATGGTTTATTGCACATTAGGTCATATTTCAAAAAACAGTATTAAATATAATGCTGTTTCTAAGCAGTATTCTGTGTTATTTTCCAATTTGAAGGTTGGTAGAGAGCCTGG
>OGQG01001338.1_pt1 | contig 19090 bp, 15 predicted proteins | sample 1553201 | NCBI WGS metagenome assembly OGQG01 (sample SAMEA2579925, study PRJEB22360) | human gut metagenome | biome: human gut; feature: human-associated habitat; material: faeces | place: Denmark | collected 2008/2010
TTTTATCTGATGGGGGGGCCGGGCGTGGTTTTGCCTGCCGGTGTCGCTGTTATTTCCGGAACACTGTCCAATGCTGCCAGTGCTGCTTCTTTTCGCTGTTCTTTTTCAATTTTATTCTTGTGGGAGACAAACAGCATACCCCCGAATCCTGCCAGGATAAACAGAATGATCAGCAGGATCAGAGCTGTTTTCAGCCGCTTTTTTCTTCTTTTGTTTTTTCTCATCTGCATCACCTCTGTTTACTATAACATATCAGAAATCCTCTGCGTATTTCCCGTTTCTGTTTATTTCTTTTCTTTGATAATACCTTTTCTGTAAGCTTCCAGAAGCTGGATCAGCTCACTGATCCTCTCCTTCAGAGCAGCTCCTGTATCCGTATCTCCTACCAGTGTACGTTTGTTATTGTAATGAACTGCCACCCGGTTGGAAACAATATCCTGTTCCTTGGCTACTGCCTCTTCTGCGGAAGTAAAAGGCTCATGAGCAGACAGGATCAGTCCATAGGAGTTATAGACCAGTGTATAACCGGCAATTCCCGTAACTTTCTGATATGGTCTGGAAAAACCGCCGTCAATGACAAGAACTTTTCCATTGCATTTTACAGGGCTCTCTCCTTCGCTCTGGTGAACCGGCACATGGCCGTTGATGATATGGCCTTTTTCCGGATCCAGTCCGAATTCACGGAGCAAATTGTCTACAACTTCCTCGTTTTCCAGAAGATGATAGTAAGCATTTTTTGTTTCTTTATGCGTTTCCTTATCTTTAATAAAATAACGCTCAAAAGTGGTCATCTTGTCTTTCCCAAATAAAGGAGAATTTGGGGCGGCCCAGATATACCACATGATGTCCCTGCCTTTACGCTTTTCATCCTCATTTACTGAGAAAAATGCCCGGCGAACATAAGTCTCCAGCACATCGTAGAGTTCTTTTCCCCTGTAGGTTTTTCCATAGATCTGGACTTCTTTCAGACTTCCATCTTCATTGAGCGGAATGCTTCCATGGAACAGAAGATTTCCGTTATAGGTTTTGTAAAGGCCTCCTTTGTCCAGGAGAAGCCGGACATGATTCTGCAGTTTCTCACAGTTACGGAAAGCGGAATCCAGACGATCCATCACATCTTTTTCTTCTGTGGTAAGTTCATATGGTTTTTTCCAGTCAATGGTAGGAAAATATGTATCCGTCAGCGGATATTCTTTTCCGTCCGGAAGTGTGATCGTTCCCTTTTTCGGATCGATCTTATGAAGCAGGCAACGGCTTTCCATATGGAACTCTTTGTGCCGGCGGATCAGCTGGCCTTCCAGTTTAAACTGGATGATGGCGATGGCCTTATGCATCTTCCGTCCAAGCTCTTCTTCCAGAATACTGTAGTTATTGGCATCTCCCTTCATCTCAAAAACAGTGCAGGGATCATCTTTATAAGCTTCCATTGCAAAGGTTGCCAGCGGCATGAGATTGATTCCATATCCATCCTCCAGGATATCCATATTTCGGTAGCGGATACTGTTTCGGATCACCGTTGCAATGCAGGCTTTCTGGCCTGTGGCAGCTCCCATCCAGACCACATCATGATTTCCCCACTGGATATCAAGAGAGTGGTATTTCATCAGACGATCCATGATAAAATGCGGGCCCGGACCTCGATCATAAATATCTCCCAGCACATGAAGATGATCCACGACCAGACGCTGGATCAGTTCTGCCAGGGCAATGATAAAATTCTCTGCCCTGCCGATCTCAATGATGGTGTTGACAATGGCATCGTAATATGCCTCTTTGTCCAGGACTTCCGCCTTCTCCGTGATCAGCTCCTCGATCACATAGGCATAGTCTGCCGGGAGAGCTTTACGGACTTTGGAACGGGTATATTTGGACGCCGTTGTCTTGCACACTTCGATCAGGCGATAAAGCGTGATCTTATACCAGTTCTCCATGTCTTCTTCATGCTTCTTTACGACTTCCATCTTTTCTTTCGGATAATAGATCAGTGTGGCAAGAGAACGTTTATCACTGTTACTTAAGGTATGTCCGAACACGTCATCGATCTTTTTCCGCACAGCACCGGAACCATTTCGAAGAACATGGGAAAACGCATCATACTCTCCATGGATGTCCGACATGAAATGCTCGGTACCTTTCGGAAGGTTTAATATAGACTGCAGATTGATGATCTCTGTTGAGGCCTTTGCTATGGTAGGATACAGCTCTGCAAGTCGCTGCAGGTATCTTAATTCTTCTTTTTTCATATTATCTTGATATCCTCCTGGGAGTTCTCGCTGCCATATCTTCCATTAAGAGAAATGGCAGCATTTTTATTTATTGTAAGCCCTTCCGGCATCATATATCAACCCGTAAAATCAAACAGTGACATCTGATTGGACTGTGGGATATCTCCGAACAGATCCAGGTCATCCATCAGATCGATAACGGTCTTGCTGACTTTGGTGCGGTCGCGGAAATCATCCTTGGAAAGGAATTTTCCCTTCGCGGCTGCATCTACCACAGCCTCTGCCGCCTTATCTCCAAGCCCTTCTATGGTATCCAGCGCAGGCATCAGTTTATCTCCGATGATCTGGAACCGATGGGCCTTTGCCTTATAAAGATCAATGGGCACAAAATCAAAGCCTCTGGCGTACATCTCCTGTACGATCCTCATATCCTTCAGTGTATCCTGCTCCTTCTTTGATGCCTCATCGCCTTTTTTGCGGATCTCCGCCATATAATATTCCAGGCGTTCTTTTCCCATACACATCAGTTCATAGGAAAAAGATGTGGCACGGATGCTGAAAAATGCCGCATAATAAGCCAGCGGATGAAACACTTTATACCAGGCGATACGGTAAGCCATCATAACGTAAGCAGCCGCATGGGCCTTCGGGAACATGTACTTGATCAGCTTGCAGGACCAGATATACCAGTCCGGAACATCATGGTCTTTCATGGTCTGGATCCATTCGTCACGGAGACCTTTTCCTTTACGGACACTCTCCATGATGGTAAATGCCAGGCCGCTTTCCACCCCTTTTCCAATAAGGTAGATCATAATATCATCTCGCGTACAGATCGCGGTGGAAATGGTCGCCGTTCCGTTCTGAATCAGTACCTGGGCATTTCCAAGCCATACGTCCGTACCATGAGAAAGTCCCGCAATACGTACCAGGTCGGAAAAATATTTCGGCTTGGTATCAATTAACATCTGCATGGCAAAATCCGTACCAAACTCCGGGATTCCAAGACATCCCAGTTTACAGCCGCCGATATCCTCCGGACTGATCCCAAGTGCCTGGGTTCCCGCAAACAGGGACATGACATCCTTCTGATCCAGCGGAACCGTTCTCGCACTGATGCCGGTAAGATCCTCCAGCATACGGATCATGGTCGGATCATCGTGTCCCAGTATATCAAGCTTTAGAAGGTTTCCATCAATGGAATGGTAATCAAAATGTGTAGTGATGATATCGCTGTTTACATCATTGGCCGGATGCTGCACAGGCGTAAATTTCTCAATTTCCTCACCCATGGGCAGTACAATGATACCTCCCGGATGCTGTCCGGTCGTACGGCGGACACCGGTACAGCCCTGTACAATACGGTTGATCTCACAGTAACGCTTGTGCTGTCCCCGCTCTTCATAATAATTTTTCACATAACCAAATGCAGTTTTTTCCGCAAGAGTACCAATGGTTCCTGCCTTAAATGTCTGGCCCTTTCCGAAGATAACCTCCGTGTACCGGTGGGCATTGGCCTGATATTCTCCGGAAAAGTTCAGGTCGATATCCGGCTCCTTGTCACCTTTAAATCCGAGGAATGTCTCAAACGGGATGTCAAACCCCTCTTTGTTCATCTTGGTACCACACTTCGGACAGATCTTATCCGGCATGTCACACCCTGCCATACCTGCGTATTTTTTTACCTCCGGGGAATCAAAATCACTGTATTTACAGTCCGGATTCGGGCAGAGATAATGCGGCGGCAGAGGATTTACCTCCGTGATACCGGACATGGTCGCTGCCAGGGAAGAACCTACGGAACCTCGGGAGCCAACCAGATAACCGTCCTCATTGGATTTCCATACCAGTTTCTGTGCAATGATATACATTACCGCATAACCATTGGAAATAATGGAGTTCAGCTCCCGGTCCAGACGATCCTCCACGATCTTCGGAAGCGGATCTCCGTACATTTCGTGGGCTTTTGTAAAACAGATATTCTTAAGATCCTGCTCTGAGTTCTCAATGACCGGCGGAAATTTGTCCGGATGGATCGGCGAGATCTTCTCGATCATATCTGCGATCTTGTTGGTATTGGTAATGACCACTTCTTCTGCTTTTTCACTTCCCAGATAGGAAAATTCCTCCAGCATTTCCTCCGTTGTACGAAGGTAAAGCGGTGCCTGGTTATCCGCGTCGGAAAATCCGTTTCCTGCCATGATGATCCGACGGTAAACCTCATCCTGCGGGTCCATAAAATGCACGTCACAGGTGGCAACTACCGGCTTTTTGAACTGTTCTCCAAGTTTTACGATCTTCCGGTTTATCTCTTTTAAGTCTTCCTCGGAATTGATCATATCGTGCTTCTCATCTGCAAGCATAAACGCATTGTTCCCAAGAGGCTGAATCTCCAGGTAGTCATAGAAGTTCACCAGTCTGGCAATCTCCTGATCCGGTGCATTACGAAGAAGTGCCTGATAAAGTTCTCCTGCCTCGCAGGCACTTCCCACCAGAAGACCATCCCTGTATTTTTCCAGTACGCTTTTTGGGACTCTGGGGCGTCTGTGATAGTACTTTAAATGGGACTGGCTTACCAGTTTGTACAGATTGATCCTTCCTGTTTCATTCCTCGCAAAAACAATGGCGTGATACGTGGGCAGTTTTCGGATCGTATCCGGCGAAACCGCTCCCTGGCTGTTCATCTCATCCACATCAAAAATATCTCTTTCTTCCAGCATCTTTACAAACCGCACAAAGATCTCCGCGGTACACGCTGCATCATCCACAGCCCTGTGATGATGATCCAGAGAAACACCTACTGCTTTGGCTACCGTATCCAGCTTAAAACGGTTCAGGGCAGGAAGAAGGAATCTGGCCATACCCACCGTATCCACATAGGTAAAATCATCCGGGATTCCCTGGCGTTTGCAGTTTTCGATGATAAAGCTCATATCAAAGTCCGCATTATGGGCCACCATCACGCAGCCCTCACAGAATTCCAAGAATTTCGGCAACACATCCTCTATGGTGGGCGCATCCAGAACCATGGAATCATTGATACTTGTCAGCTGTTCAATGCGGAACGGAATGGGCACTTCCGGATTTACAAACGTGGAAAAACGATCCGTGATCTGGCCTTTCTCCACTTTTACCGCGCCAATCTCAATGATCTTACAGGTCAGTGCTGAGAATCCCGTTGTCTCAATATCAAAAACAACAAAGTCACCATCCAGCCGCTGTCCTCTGGAATTGGTGACCATGCCTTTCAGGTCATCCACCAGATATGCTTCCATTCCATAGAGCACCTTGAAATCAGACTCCTTGGGAACGCAGCCTCCCCAGGCATCAAAGCAGTGGTTCGCCTCAGGGAAAGACTGCACCACACCATGATCGGTAATCGCGATGGCCTTATGTCCCCACTCATAGGCACGTTTTACCAGCGCCTTGGCATCAGTGACACCGTCCATATCACTCATCTTGGTGTGGCAGTGAAGCTCTACCCTTTTCTGAGGACTGGTATCCATTCTCGCACTGGTAAAATTGGCAATTTTCTTAATGCCTGTAATATTTCCGATGGTCAGCTCACTGTCAAAACGATCAATGGTTGTAACTCCTTTCAGTTTCAGGAAGGCACCTTTTTTTACACTTTCCGTCACTTCCGGAACCTGTTCGTTACGAAGGAACATCTTCACAACAATACTGTCCGTAAAATCAGTCACAGGGAAGATCAGGATCGTTTTCTCATTTCGGATCTCACGTGCCTCCACATCCATAACCTGGCATCGGATGATAACTTCTCCCATCTCTCCGGTGATACTCTCCAGCGGGATCGGTTCTCCGTCAAAATCCCTGCCGTAAACCACATCCGGATTGCTGTCTCTGCGGAATCCGAACCCGCTGCGGAAATCGCCTTTCTGGCCTTTCTGTTGTTTCCGGTCAAAGGATTTCTTCTCCGGTGCTTTTTCTCCCTTTTTCTCTCCGGAAGTTTTCTTCGTCTCTTCTTTGGCTGCTTCCTCCTGCTTCGGTTCACTCTCCTGATCTCCGCCAAGTTTGGCATGTTTCAGGACATTCTCCACTTCCTGTTTGATCTGAAGTGCGGCATTTTTCCGGTATTTACTCTCTTTCGCCTCCACAAAATCCAGGTCTACTTTCAGATCCATCCCACATCGTTCACAGAAAACTTTATGAAAGTATTCGATGAGGATTTCGCTCTTCTGCCTGGAGATCACCGTATCCGGAAGTTCCATACGCATGGCATCTTTTCCGGTAAATGTGATCTTCGTTCTTCGGAACAGATTGTACTCCAGCATATTGTAGCTACGCAGCTCCAACTCCATACTGGAACGGTAGCTTTCCAGGAAATTCTCCGGTGTGTACTGCTCGGAAAGATGAAATTTTTCCACAACGGTAACAGTCATGGGAATTCCCGGAAAACACTGCCGTTCAATCTCATCTTCCAGGGCAAAGATATTTTTCTTGTGGATCCAGCGGCTGCTTTCGATATATACCCTCAGATGCGTTCTTCCCGGATTCATGGAAACTTTTGTCACAAATACCATGTCCAGAAGTTCTTCCAGCTCTTTTTTTACTTTCAGATGAGGAAATACGTCAAAAAAATCTTTCTCCATTATGACTCCTGTTCATTCCAGGTAAGAAGTTCCTGGCGAAGTGTATCCAGAAGTTCCGTCTCCGGTACTTTCTTTACAACCTCTCCATGTTTGATCAGAAGGCCGACACCATCGCCTCCCGCAATTCCGAGATCTGCCTCTTTTGCCTCTCCAGGACCGTTTACTACACATCCCATAACCGCAACCTTGATATCAAGAGGAATATCCTGAACCATGGTTTCTACCTGATTTGCAAGGCCGATCAGATCGATCTTGGTTCTTCCGCAGGTCGGACAGGAAACAACTTCCACCCCGCCTTTACGGAGTCCCAGTGTTTTCAGGATCCTTTTGGCTGATTTCACTTCCTCCAGCGGCGCACCGGTCAGGGAAACACGGATGGTATCACCGATTCCCTGATACAGAATGATTCCAAGGCCAATGGCTGATTTGATATTTCCGGAGTACAGGGTTCCTGCTTCTGTAATTCCCACGTGAAGCGGATACTGTGTCTGTTTTGCGATCAGCTCATGGGCTTTTGCACACATAAGGACATCGGAAGATTTGATACTGATCACCAGATTATCGTAACCCATCTCTTCAATGATGCGTACTTTATCAAGGGCGCTCTCCACAAGGCCCTCTGCTGTGACACCGTGATATTTTTCCACCAGTTCTTTTTCGAGAGAACCACTGTTCACGCCTACGCGGATAGGGATATTCCGTTCCTTTGCAGTATCTACAACTGCCTGGATCCGCTCTTTTGAACCGATATTTCCCGGGTTGATACGAATCTTGTCTGCACCGTTTTCCATAGCTGCAATGGCAAGACGGTAATCAAAATGAATGTCCGCAACCAGCGGAATATGGATCTGTTTTTTGATCCGGGACAAAGCTTTCGCAGCTTCCATGGTCGGAACTGCACAGCGGATAATATCACAGCCTGCTTTTTCCAGGGAAAGGATCTGCGCAACGGTTGCTTCCACATCTTCAGTTTTTGTATTGGTCATGGACTGGATAAGGATCGGATTTCCTCCTCCGATAACACGGTTTCCAATTTTTATTACTTTTGTATGATCTCTGTACATAAAAATCTCCTTTATGAATCCTGAAAGGCAGGTGTCTTCAAACGCCCTGCCTTTCCTCTCTGAACTATCTTTTCGCTCTTACGCTTAACGCCGGATCTCCAGCAGTTTTGTTTTCAGCTCATTTTCCATACGTCTCATATCTGCTTCTGCTGCCTGACGTTTCTCACGGCCCTCCTGCTGGATCTTCATCACATCATCCAGTGTCTGGATCAGCTCCTGATTGGTCTTTTTCAGAGTTTCAATATCTACGATGCCACGCTCGGACTCCTTTGCTGTTTCCACAGATGCCAGGTGAAGAGTCTCCGCATTTTTCTTCAGAAGTTCATTGGTAAGATCTGTAACCTGTCGCTGTGCCTGTGCGGCTTCCGTGGAATGTGCGATTCCGAGAGCCAGCACCATCTGGCTTTTCCAGAGGGGAATGGTATTTACAATGGTGGTCTGGATCTTCTCGATCATGGTGGTGTCATTGTTCTGGATCATACGGATCTGTGGTGCTGTCTGCATGGAAATGGTTCTTGTCAGCTCCAGATCATGAAGCTTCTTCTCAAAACGATCACATTTGTTTTCCAGATCATTGGCTGCCTGGGCGTCTTCTGGAAGTCCGCTTGCCGCTGCCTTCTGATGAAGCTCCATAAGCTTTCCTTCCCGGACTTCCTTAAGTTTCTTTTTGCCCGCAAGGATATACATGGAAAGTTCTTTAAAATATGCCAGGTTCTGCTCATACATCTTATCCAGTACTGCAGAATCCTTCATCAGACGCATCTGGTGCTGTTCCAGAGCTTCTGTGATCTTCGCCACATTTCCCTCGGCTTTTGTGTAACGGTTTTTCAGGGTTTCCACCTTCGCCGTCTGTTTTTTGAAGAAACCAAAAAGTCCCTTCTCCTCTGTGGCATCGAAATCTTTCAGTTCGCCTACCACACTTGAAAGAAGATCTCCCACTTCGCCAAGATCCTGGGTACGGACATTTGCCAGGGCAGTATCAGAAAAATCTGCCATCTTCTTCTGAGTACCGGCTCCATACTGCAGGATCTGATTTGTATTTTCAATATCGATCTTTGCCGCAAAATCTTCTACGATTTTCTGTTCCTGTGGAGATAACACCGGTTCCTCCACTGCAGGTTCCTGTGGCTTCTCCGGTTCTTTTGCCGCAATTTCTTCTTTTTCTTCCGTAAGATCCGGTTCCAGAGTCAGTACCGGTGCTTCCACCTCAAAGTCCTTAAATTCTTCTCCCATAATCTTCTCCTTAATTCACTGTACCTTCCGGCAGACATCTGCGATTTGGTTTCTCATCTGCTCACTGTACTTATTTCACTTCCGCGTTCTGTTTCATTTTTTCGAAATCATCTTCTGTCAGACCTTCCTGTGCCAGAACCGTATGTAACACAGAAATATCGGTAGATACATCCCATGCGGTATCCCGGAATATGGAGTCCAGAAGTTTCTCAAAAGCAATATTCAGTGTATCAATCGTTTCTTCAATTTCTTTCTTGGAAGCTGTAATATTCTCACCCTGTACAGGCTGTCCATCCATATCTTCATAAGCATCCAGAAGTTTCACAGTCATGGGAAGATAGTAATCCATCAGTTTCTTAAGATCGGGGATCACCTCCGGATGTTCTCCCGCACGCTCAAAAATCTTTTGAACGATCAGTTCCATTCTGGAAATCTTTGCGGAAATTTCCTCCCCGGGAATGGCATCATTACTCTTTCGGATCTTTACCAGAAATTCATTTCCCTTTCTCAGAACTTCCTGTGCCTCCGGGCTCATATTCTCCTCAAGCTGAACCTTCGGATCCGCTTCCTGTTTACAGAGCTCCAGCTGTTTCTGTGTTTCCAGATACTGCTGATAAGTCTCATTGCTTGTGATCAGACAGGTTTCTTCGGCATCTACATGGCCTTCCAGGAACCAGCCTTTCTCGATCATCCTGCTGATATCTTTTTTTACAAATTTCTCGTTCTTTCCTGCTGCCTGGGCAAGTTTCTGGAAATTACAGTAAGTGTGGTCTCCCAGCGCACGGATATATTTCTGAAAACGGCCCAGTCTTCCAAGGCGGCTGGTTCCTGCTCCCAGAAGCGCACCACCCCCTGCAGCGCCGGCACACATCACACCAAGGACCCCCGCCGCAAGTGCACCGCTGTGTCCAAGGCCCATCCAGATCAGAAGCACCATAGCCCCAAGACCCATGCCACTTAAAAGGATTCCGCCGGAAACTGCCATCATCATACCTTTCAGGTTTTCACCGGTGGTTTTTCCATAAAGAAGCTCTGTCTGTTTCTTTGCGGCCTGCTGTTTCGCTTTTTTGCTTTTTCCGTAATAGGGGCTCTGATAAGTATAGCTCCTCTTTCGAAACTGGGGATCACTTCCCGGTTCAAATACGGAATTCATAGCATTTTTCAGTGCCTCACTGCCGGAATCAATCGCCTTATTTACTGTCTGGTTGATGGTATGGCTCAGCTCATGGTAGCTGTTTGAATTTACAGCATTATCTACAATATCCTGAATCTTTTTTCCAAGGTCTTCAAATTCGTGATTGTCCATTTTTTCCTCCAGTCCATAGATAGATTTTATTATAGCGAACTCCCGTTAAAATTACAAGCAAATGCAGAAAAGGCGCAAAAAACTATTGAAGTCAGCACGTAAAAGTTTTACAATGGTAAAAAGTAAAAATTCGTAAACGGAGGAATCGTTATGAAAAAAAAGAACATTGACTGGTCCAGCATCGGATTTGGATACATGCCAACCGACTACAGATACGTGTCTAATTTTAAAGATGGAAAATGGGATGAGGGTACTTTAAGCACAGACCCTAACATCGTACTGAATGAGTGCGCTGGTGTACTTCAGTATTCACAGAGTGTATTCGAAGGACTGAAAGCTTACACAACAGAAGACGGACATATCGTTACTTTCCGTCCTGACCTGAACGCAGAGCGTATCGCTGCTTCTGCTGCAAGACTTGAGATGCCGGTATTCCCGAAAGAGAGATTCATCGACGCTGTTGAGCAGGTTGTCAAGGCGAATGACGCATGGGTTCCGCCATATGGTTCAGGCGCAACTCTCTATCTTCGTCCGTACATGTTCGGTTCCAACGCTGTAATCGGTGTTAAACCGGCTGACGAATATCAGTTCCGTATCCTCACAACACCGGTTGGACCGTACTTCAAAGGCGGCGCTAAACCGATCACGATCCGTGTCAGTGACTTCGACCGTGCCGCACCTTGCGGAACTGGTAACATCAAAGCCGGCCTGAACTACGCAATGAGCCTTCACGCTATCGTAGATGCTCACAAACAGGGATTTGATGAGAATATGTACCTTGATCCTAAGACCCGTACAAAAGTTGAAGAGACAGGCGGTGCAAACTTCATCTTCGTTACAAAAGACGGCAAGGTTGTAACACCGAAGTCTGACAGCATCCTTCCATCCATCACACGTCGTTCTCTGATCTACGTTGCAAAAGAGTACCTTGGACTGGAAGCTGAGGAGCGTGAGATCTACTTCGACGAAGTGAAAGATTTCGCAGAGTGTGGTCTTTGCGGTACTGCTGCTGTTATCTCTCCAGTTGGAAAGATCAACGACCACGGCAAAGAAATCTGCTTCCCAAGCGGAATGGAGAAAATGGGTCCGGTTATCCAGAAGCTGTACGACACACTGACAGGTATCCAGATGGGACGCATCGAAGCTCCGAAAGGATGGATCCACGTAATCGAGTAATCCATTACCAGATTTTTGGATTTATACATAGCATTTTAAGAGCAAAAACAGGCTGCCGGATTTTTACCGGCGGCCTGTTTTCTATTCTGCCTTATGCTTTGTGCTCACATTATTTATCTTTTCTTTCGTATTTTACAAAAGTATATTCCAGATCAAAATACGTCTGTTCTTCACTCTCCGCAGTAACTTCCCAGTCCGGATCCTCATCCAGATCCGGGAAATATGCATCTGCTTCATACGCAAAATCAATCTTGGTCACATGAGCCACATCACAGTAGGGAAGCATCTGTCTGTAAATACTGTCTCCGCCGATGCAGTACACATCCTGTGCCGGATATTTTTCCACTTCTTTCAGCGCTTCTTCGATGCTGTGAACAACTACCGCACCTTTTACCTGATAATCCTTATTTCCGGTAATTACGATATTGGTTCTGTTTTTAAGAGGAAGTCCGTTAGGAAAAGACTCCAGAGTCTTTCTTCCCATAACAACCACTTTTCCTGTAGTTTCCTCGCGGAACATTTTCATATCTGCAGGAATGCTTACCAGAAGTTCATTGTTTCTTCCAATTCCCCAGTTTTTATCTGCTGCAACAATAATATTCATCCTGATTTCCTTTCTTTATATACAATTATACCGCAATCGGAATATTTTTGATCTGCGGCCATGTCTCATAATTCTCCACGATCAGATCATCGGTTGTAAATTTATAAAAATCTTTGATCTCCGGATTCAGTTTTACCGTTGGTGCAGGATACGGTTTTCTGGAGATCAGTTCCTTGATCACCGGAATATGACGATCATAAATATGACAGTCTGCAATTACATGAACAAGCTCCCCTGCTTCCATATCACAGGCTTGCGCGATCATCATCAGAAGAAGAGAATACTGGCACACATTCCAGTTATTTGCCGCCAGAATATCCTGAGATCTCTGATTCAGAACAGCATTCAGGACCAGTTTGTCTTTTCCCGGTTCTTTGGTCACATTAAATGTCATGGAATAGGCACATGGGTAAAGATTCATTTCATGAAGATCCTGATGTACATAAATATTGGTCATGATCCTTCTGCTGTAAGGATTGTTCTTAAGATCAAAAAGTACCCGGTCCACCTGATCCATCATTCCTTCTTTATACTGATGTTTCACACCCAGCTGATAGCCGTAGGCTTTTCCGATGGAGCCGTTCTCATCTGCCCAGCTGTCCCAGATATGGCTGTGAAGATCATGGATATTGTTGGATTTCTGCTGCCAGATCCACAAAATCTCATCCATGGCACTCTTTAATGCAGTTCTTCTCAAAGTCAGCGCCGGAAATTCCCTGCGGAGATCATAACGGTTCACAACACCAAATCTCTTGATGGTATAAGCCGGAGTTCCATCCTCCCACACCGGACGTACCTTCTCTCCCTCTGTGCTGGTTCCGTTTTCTATGACATCTTTGCACATGTCAATGAATATATTGTCTGCAAGACTCATTATCTGATTCCTCCCTGTGATTTTCTTCTGTTCGCTCCCGGAAATATTCTTTTTTCTTAAAAATACCCCTGAAATTTTTTTTTATATTCTAACACATTTTAGTCTTTACTGTCCACTTCCCCCTTTCATCTCCTCCGTCCCTTTTTCTTCTCCCTCTGTTCTTTTTCTATATTTTTCTGGACTTTTCCAGACAACAGTGCTATATTGAAGCCATGAAAATACTGATTACATTATTAAAACCATTTTCTTTTGCACCTGCGATCCTGATGATGTGCGTGATCTACTCTTTTTCCGCACAAACCGGAGAAGTTTCCGGTGCCCTGAGTTATAAAGTCAGTTATCAGATCGTAGAAACAAAAAATGAAATACTTGCCACAGGAAAAAGCCCGGATCAGCTTTCCCAGGAGGCATCCCATATCGAGTTTTATGTACGGAAGGCTGCCCATATGACCGAATACTGTCTGTTGTCCATCTCCATTTCCTTCCCGCTTTATGTTTACGGAGTCCGGGGAATCTGGCTGATGCTTCTTGCAGGATTTGTATGTGTGGGTTTTGCCGGCCTGGACGAATATCATCAGTCTTTTGTGGACGCCCGCGGGCCTTCTGTAAGGGATGTGGGAATTGACAGCTGTGGAGCGCTGATCGGAATTTTACTGGTACAGGCGTTCTGCTGGTCTACCTTACACACTCCCGGCAACAAAAAATCACGAAAAAAACGTCGAAAAACCCCAAAACGCAGATAAGTCAGGCGAGACAAATCATCCATTCCCTTTGACAGCTCTGCACCGAATATATGACACACAACTTACTCAATTAAAAACGGAACATCCCTGGAAGAAATCATTTTCCCCCTCCTGATGTTCCGTTTTTTATGCTTATATGTGTCATATCCTGGCAGGAGCTATCCTGCATCCGTATTTTATTTTGCTTCTTCCTCCGGTGCATCGTCCAGATTCTCTGCCAGATGTGCCCGCTGTGCAATAGACATGCGTTTTTTTCCAGCTGCCGCAATCTCCGGATCTTTGGCGGTTTCCTCTGCTGCTTTTTTCGTTGCCGCTTCTTCCATCTCGTGTTTCTGTGCACCTGCTTTTGCAAGGTTACGGACTGCCATGATCAGAAGCACTGCCCCGATCACAACAAAAATACCACCTGCTACCAGAAATCCCGTACTGGAGTCTTCTGCCCCGCTTATAACATTGGCGCAGAGACGATATCCCGTATACACAAGATAACCCCCTGCGAAGATCCACAGAAGGCTGCTTCTTGTGGAAGAATTTCCCTGATCGGAATTCTTTTCTTCCGTAGTCTCCTGCTGCAGCTCTTCCTTATTTTCTGTTTTCTGTTCTTCCATGATGTATCTTTTATCCTTTCTGATATTCTGGCATTTTTTATTTGTCAGATATCATTTCTACGTCAGACTCTGTTTTTTCTTTCTCTTCTGGCTCTTCTTTTACAAGTCTTCCGTAAAGTTTTGTCATTTTATAAATCTTCTCAATGATTTTTTCATTGAGCTGACCTTTTTTCATACGCCACTTCCAGTTATCACCAAGAGTTGACGGCTCATTGATCCTTGCCTCATTTCCAAGGCAAAGATAATCCTGTACCGGGATCACACAGCGGTCTGCTACGCTGGACATGGCTGCGCGGATCAGGCTCCATACTGCCGCGGTCTCATGTTTGCCCTCACAGCCGATATAAGCTTTGGCAAAGTTCCGGTCATGCTGACTTAAATTACGGAACCAGCCCCTTGTGGTCTCATTATCATGAGTTCCTGTGTATACAATACAGTTCCTTTCATATCTGTGTGTCAGATATGGACTGTCTTCATTCTCATCAAACGCAAACTGAAGAACCTTCATTCCCGGAAAGCCGGATTCTTCCACCATCTCAATGACACTGTCTGTAAGAAGACCAAGGTCCTCCGCGATCACGTCCAGTTTTCCCAGATTTTTTTCGAGAGTACGGAACAGATCTATTCCCGGTCCCTTTTCCCAGTGGCCGAACTCCGCAGTCTTATCCCCGTATGGAATAGAATAATATTCGTCAAATCCTCTGAAATGATCAATTCTCACCACATCATAGAGTTTCATACAGTTGGCCATCCGGCGTGTCCACCATGCATAACCGGTCTTCTTATGGTACTCCCAGTCATAAAGCGGATTTCCCCAGAGCTGCCCGGTAGCGGAAAAAGCATCCGGCGGGCATCCGGCAACCCCAACCGGAATATTATTCTCGTCAAACTGGAACAGTTCCGGCTGTGCCCATGCATCCGCACTGTCAAACGCAACGTAGATCGGTACATCTCCAATGATCTCCACGCCTTTCTCATTTGCATAAGTTTTCAGCTCTGTCCACTGTTTAAAAAACCAGTACTGCTGGAAACAGTAAAAGCCCACTTCTTTCGTAAGTTTTTCTCTTGCCTCAGCCAGCGCATCTTTTTCTCTGTTTTTAAGTTCTTTTGGCCATTCGATCCAGCTGATCCCGTTCAGGCTGTCCTTGATGGCCATATACAGGCTGTAATCTTCCAGCCAGGCAACATTTTCATTTATAAACTTCTGATAGGACGGATCTCCTTCACAGTCATAATTTTCAAATGCCTTTCTTAAGAGACGGAATCTGGAATTATAAATCTTCTCATAATCCACATAACTCTCACTTCCACCCCAGTCGCAGTTCTCACAGTCACTTTCATCCAGGCAACCTGCTTTCACAAAAGCTTCCAGATCAATAAAATACGGATTTCCCGCAAAGGTGGAAAAAGACTGGTACGGTGAGTCTCCATATCCGGTAGGTCCAAGAGGAAGGATCTGCCAGTATTTCTGCCCTGCCCTTGCCAGCTGGTCTACAAACTCATACGCCTCTGCGGAAAAACATCCTATTCCATATTTCGATGGAAGGCTGGATACCGGAAGCAAAATTCCACTTGCTCTCATAATTTATGAATCCCCCTGTTTTCTCAGTAGTTGCGCTCTCTCACAGATGTCTGCAGGAGCACTCTGGTCTTTATTATATCACTCCGCCACAGAGCGTTCAAAGTCCTTTTTTGTGGATATATATAAATATATCATGATAAACCTTCTCCCGTTCTTTCTCATTGAGAATCTCATGGCGCATTCCCGGATATAATTTCCCCCGGACATCCCGGTATCCCGCTCGACGCATGGCACGAACAGCCTTCGCAAACTGCCGTACATTTCCCATACAGGGGTCCTCCGCTCCGCTGATAAACAATACCGGCATCTCCGGTTTCGTACACTTCCAGTGTTTCACATCGTACGCTCTTTTCATCAGGTCAAAAAGTGCCAGATATGCATCATCTGTAAAAGTAAATCCGCAGTACTCGGAATCGGAATAATCCTTAACAACCTGTGGATCAGAACAGATCCATGAAAAACGGTTTTTCTCTTTTTTAAACCGCATCGCATAGCTTCCAAAAGACATCATCTCGATCAGGCCGGCACTGTGTTTGGGTCCGAAAACAGTTTTTTCCGCTTTTGCCAGAGCCACTCCAACCGGTCGAAGCACATTATAACTGGGCGAGCCGCAGACGATCAGCATATCCATACAGCCATCATGGTGAGCCGCATAAGCACGAACAGCCAGAGAGCCCATGCTATGGCCAAAAAGAATCAGCGGAAGCTCCGGGAAATGATCCCTGATCAGACAATTTACTGTATGAATATCCTGCAGCATGGCATCTGCCCCGCCGCCATACATATATCCAAGATCTTCTTTACTCCGCACACTTTTTCCGTGGCCGCGGTGATCGTGAATCACACTTACATATTTCCGTTCTGCCATATATTCCATAAAAGGAAGATAACGTTCCTTATATTCACTCATCCCATGAACAATCTGAATAATGCCTTTGTATTTCTCATCACGTCCCAGTTCCGGCACCACCGCCAGACAGGAAATTTCCAGTCCGTCTGCTTTTGAAGGGAATGAGTACTGAATTGTTCGCATCATATTTCACCTCATCTTTTTCTGCTGCTTTTTCCGCAGCCACAACCATTTTTTTGTATCTTAGAGTATATCATAACACAGGGGGTTTCTCAAACAGTAAACCTATGTTATAATCGTTACGGTAAACCAGATGTGTTACGGTTCACTCCATATCCGGCAACTCTGTATCTGGTTTATCTTACCCGAAAACCAGAATGACTTATTATAAGGAGGAATAATGAATACAGAAGACAATAATGATTTTTATGATGATGAGCTCTCCAGGTCATTGATCTCCAATGATTTCGAAGAGGATACACCACGCAGAAAGAAAAAAAGCAAAAAACCACTTATGATATGCCTGATCATTCTTCTGATCGTTGCAGTGGCCGGCGGAACTGCCTGGTATATGGTTCAGCGCCATAAACCGGTAACAGCCACAGAAGAATTTCTCACAGGTATGCAGAACATGGATTTTACCACCATGGAGAACCTTCTCCAGAGTCATGATCTCAGTGCTCTGGATGATGCGGATATCCGTGATTCCGCCTACACAGATTTCTTCACTACCGTCAACAAAAAAATGACTTACAAGATCACCAAAAACAAATTTGACATCCAGAATGGCACCGCAAAAGTAACCGTCCATATGAAATATATCGATGGAACCAACATCTACGCAGCTACCATTCAGGAGTATACCCGCAAAGTCGCAGTTGCCGCCTATGCCGGAAAAGAAATGACGCAGGATGATATTCAGGAGATGCTTGCCTCTCTTCTTGCAGAAAATGCCTCCACCGCTGACGAGAAATACAGCGAAATCGATATCACTTACCCGCTGATCAAGATTGGAAATGACTGGAAGATCGTTTCTCTGGATGATACTACTGTCAAAGTTATGTGTGCAAACTTCAAAAGCGTAAAAGACGAAATTTCATCTCAGCTTACAGATGACAGCACAGCAGACAGTTCCGGTACGGACGCCGAATCCACAGGTGCCGCTTCTGATTCCACACAGGCTACAGGCGCATCCATTGATATTACAACAGACAAATTCTCCGTCCGGTTCAAGCAGTTTGCAATCTCCAATGATTACGGCGGAAATCCATGTCTGATGATCTACTACGATTACACAAACTCTGGCGATTCCCAGTCCAGCGCATTTGTGGACTTCACTCTCCAGGCTTCCCAGAACGGAGAATCTCTGGAAGGAACTTATCCGGAAGCCAACGATGACGCTGTAGACAATTACATGAACACCATTGATCCCGGAAAGACTGTCACTGTATGCCAGGTATTTCTTCTGAAAGATACCACCAGTGATGTGACCCTTCAGGGAAAAGAAACTCTCAACGTAAGCGGCGGACAGACAACTTCCCAGGTTCTGAAACTGAAGTAAAGCACCCGCATTGTCAGGCAGATATTTTGATCTGAATTCAATAAAACGGAAATTTCTCTTTCATGATTTTTCATGGCTGTCAGAAATTTCCGTTTTTTCTTTTTCTCATTCCCGTGTATATTTTTTTCGATTCCGTGAAAAACTATCTCCTGTATAACGAAAGGATGGTGACTTATGGCAAATAAATGTCTGCAGTATTTCGCTCTGACCATTGCCGTGGTCGGCGCCATAAACTGGGGTCTGATCGGCTTCTTTAATTTTAATCTGGTAGCGTTTCTGTTCGGAAGCATGAGCTGGCTTTCCCGGATCATCTACGGGCTTGTTGGCTTATGTGGGCTTTATCTTCTGACTTTCTACACACTGATCGATCAGGAAAAAGCAACCGAATAAGATACTACGCTACACATAACGTAAAAATCCTCTGCCACCTATAGCAGTTCCGGAAATGAATGCATCAAAAGGAAGTTGTTCAGAGTATGAATTTCTGAACCTGCTGCAGTAATTTATGGAAATGCTGTAAAATAAAGCGGAGGATTTTTTATGTTTAACCACTGCATTCTTTGTTTATACAAAAAAGCTCTGAGATTACTCAGAGCTTCAAAGAGCGATAGACGGGGCTCGAACCCGCGGTCTCGACCTTGGCAAGGTCGCGCG
>OGQG01001365.1_pt1 | contig 18789 bp, 8 predicted proteins | sample 1553201 | NCBI WGS metagenome assembly OGQG01 (sample SAMEA2579925, study PRJEB22360) | human gut metagenome | biome: human gut; feature: human-associated habitat; material: faeces | place: Denmark | collected 2008/2010
AAAAGCAAAGCTATCAGTATTTTACCGGAAAAGCCTGTAGCACGGGGAAAATTTTGTTTCTCTTCCATTGTTTCTATTATTAATTGATTAATGGTTCAAAGATACATCATTTCCCTATGCTTCCACAGGCTTTTCAGTTGATTTACGGTATAAATTCCGATGAATGCCGGATAAAAACCGGTGAAAAAATCAATTTATAAATCTCTGATTCGTATATTTGCCGGCCTTTAGAACACAAATAACACCCTTCAAAGCTAATAACTACACCTCGCAACAAACTAAAAAACAAAAAATACGAGGTGAAAAACAAATATTGCACATCACTATATCTTCATTCTCATACTTTTGTAGCGATGAATGAACTCTCATCGGGATTTTTATGAAATATCAAACAACAACCATTAATTAATAAACATGCAAAGAATGTCTAACAAAGTGAAAAACATGCGCTCCTTATTGCTAATACTATTTTCAGCAATATCGCTTAGCGTATCTGCGCAAACGATTACCGTAAAAGGTAACGTGAAAGACACCAGCGGAGAGCCTGTTATTGGGGCCTCTGTTGTAGAAAAAGGTAATACTACCAATGGTACGATTACAGATTTAGATGGTAATTTTTCTATTAAAGTTGATGGCAAAAAAACATTGGTTATTTCATACATAGGTATGAAAACTCAAGAAGTAGCCGTTCAAGGTAGAAAAACAATTAATGTACAAATGGTCGACGACTCGAAAGCTTTGGACGAAGTCGTAGTAATTGGTTACGGTACGGTCAATAAAAGAGATTTAACCGGTTCTGTAGCCTCTGTTAGTGCCAAAGACTTAGCTGCTATACCAGTAGCAAGTGCATCTGAAGCCCTTACCGGTAAACTTGCCGGAGTTAGTGTTACTACTACTGAAGGTTCTCCCGATGCAGATATAAAGATCCGTGTTCGCGGTGGTGGTTCACTATCACAGGATAACTCTCCTTTATATATTGTAGATGGTTTCCCTGTTTCAAGCATTAGTGATATCGCTCCCTCGGAAATTCAAAGCATCGACGTATTGAAAGATGCTTCTTCCACAGCCATTTATGGTGCCCGTGGTGCAAATGGTGTAATCATCATTACTACCAAGAGCGGAAAAGAAGGTAAAACGCAAGTAGACTTCGGTGCTTCTTTCGGTTTTAAACAGGTAACCAAACTGACTGAAGTCTTGAGTCCTTACGATTTCGTTGCTTATCAGCGTGAAATCGGTTCTCTGGATTATGGAAACTTTGCCGATATGGATATCTGGCGTTCTATTGATGGTACCGATTACCAAGACGAGATGTTCGGACGTACTGGAAACCAGCAACAATATAACATTAATGTAAGTGGCGGAACCAAGCAAATGACTTATAGTGTCAGCTATGCCCATAATGAAGAAAAAAGTATCATGCTTAATTCCGGCTTCAAAAAAGACAATGTAAATGCAAAAATTAAATCAGAACTGAATAAATGGATGACACTGGACTTTAACGCCCGCTTAAGTTACTCTACCATTGACGGTTTAGGTGGTGGTGCTGATACCAATGAATCCAATGCAGCCAATTCAACTGTGGCTAATGCTACCGTATTCCGTCCGGTTGATTCACTTAAATACAGTGATGACGACGAAGAAAACAGTTCGGCACAACAGAAATCTCCATTGGAACGTCTGCTTGCAACAGATAAAACCCGCAATACTTTCAACCAGAACTACAATGTAGGTTTAAACTGGAAACCATTCAAGAACTGGACATTCCGTTCCGAATTTGGATATGGATGGAAGTTTGACGATACAGAACAGTATTGGGGAGTAGATGCAGTATCTAATTCTAAATATGGATATAACGGTCAGCCACAAGCCTACCTGTTAAGAGAGAAGACGATGAGCTGGCGTAATGCCAACACATTGACCTATGATAACAAAAAACTGTTCAAAGGTCGTGATAAACTCAATGTATTGATCGGACATGAAGTAAGCAGCAGCCAAAGGAAATCAATCGAAAATGTATCTGTAGCTTTCCCTGTCACTATGAATTTCGATGATATGAAAGCAAATATGGGTTCGGGCAAAGCTTTAGCCAACCAATCTACCATTGCTGCAAAAGAAAACATATTATCATTCTTTGGCCGTGTAAACTATACCATGATGGATAAATACTTGCTTGCTGTTACAGTACGTGCAGACGGTTCGAGCAAGTTCGGTTCCGGAAATCGTTGGGGTGTTTTCCCGTCAGCAGCTTTGGCATGGCGTATCTCTGACGAGGCTTTCATGAGTAACACTCAAGACTGGCTGTCAGCTTTGAAACTACGTTTAAGCTTCGGTACTGCCGGTAACAACCGTATCAATTCCGGTTTGCTTTCCACCACTTACTCTTTGGGAGGTAATGATGCACGCAATCCTTTCTTCAACGGAGAAAGCACTACCATGTTGGAACATGGAACGAACTTATACAACCCCGATTTGAAGTGGGAAACAACAGTAACCCGTAACATCGGTATTGACTATGGATTCTGGAACAATCGTATCTCCGGTGCTATCGACTTTTACTGGAATACAACCAGAGACTTATTGATGCGTACTGAAATTCCTTCTCTCTCTGGATATAACTATCAGTACAAGAACTTCGGACAGACATCCAATAAAGGTGTAGAATTGTCTGTTAGTGCTGTTTTATTTGATAAAAAGAATTTCTCTTTGAACTTCAATGCCAACATTGCTTACAACCGCAACCGCATTGATAAACTGAATACAGACTCTCCCTGGCAAAGTAGTAACTGGTCAGGTAGTACAATGGCCAAATACGAAGACTTCCGCGTAGAGAAAGGCGGACGTTTGGGTGAAGTTTGGGGATATAAGACAAACGGTTATTATACTGTATATGATCCTGTCACCAACCCTACCGGCGAACTGGTTTGGGCAGGTAGCGAATGGGGATTAAAAGACGGAATGCAAGATAACAGTCCTACTATCACCGGTGGTAAATACTATCCGGGTGGTTTGAAACTGGAATGTGATAAAGATGGTAACCCTCTCAAACAACGTTTGGGTAACACTATCGCTCCTACAACCGGTGGTTTTGGATTCGATGGTCGCGTAGGTAATTTCGACTTCAATGTATTCTTCAACTACTCTCTCGGAAATGTAATTGTCAATGGAACAAAACTGGCAGCTTCTTTCCGTTCAGGTTCAAGAACCGGTTATAACTTAAACAATGATTTCAGATTGTCTAACCGTTACACATGGATTGATCCGGAAACTGGTTTGAACCTGTCGTCCAGCTCTACAGATGTCCTCAATACCTATGGAGACATGACAACAGCAGGATTACGTCTGAATGAAATAAACGCTAACGCCAATATGTACAATCCGGGCAGCGCTACTACCATGCAGCTGACTGATTATGCAGTAGAAAAAGCCTCATTCCTGCGTTTGAATAACATTACTATCGGATACTCTCTTCCGAAAACAATTGTAAGGAGAGCGTTTATGCAGAATGTGAGAATCTATCTGACAGGATATAACCTGTTCTGTTGGACTAACTACAGCGGAGCAGACCCTGAAGTCGATACAAGCAGTAAGAAAAATGCGATGACTCCGGGTATAGATTACGCCGCTTATCCTAAGAGCCGCACATTTGTGGGTGGTATTAACGTTACATTCTAATTAAAACATTAAACAGATTGATCGTATGAAAATATATAAGACATTATTCCTGGGGCTGGGGTTAATTGCCCTGTCTTCCTGTTCGGACTTCCTGAATCAGACCTCACCGTCTGAGTTGGATAATGAATCAACTTTTAATAATGCCTATTATACAGAATTGGCACTTAATAAAGTTTACGGCAGCCTGACGCAAGACCAGACTTATTCTAACTTCCTGCCTATCATTGCCGGAACCAATACCGACTGTGAACTGATTGACGGTTTGGGTACGGATGCAAGCAACACGTCCAGCGAACGTGGTAATATGAACTACAACGCTAATCCGGGATGGTCACAACTTTCCAAAGTATGGGATGCCATGTACGGAGTAATCGAGAATGCGAATCTGGTAGTAGATGGTATAAACAATAGCCAACTGATACAACAAGCAGGAGCAACCCGTACCAGCATGATGAGATTCCGTGCAGAAGCGATGACATTGCGTGCGATGATTTATTTCGATCTGATCCGCTTGTTCGGTGATATTCCTTTCAAAACAGAATCTTCCAACAGCGACCTGTCTAATGTTTACATTGGAAAGGCAGACCGTGACGATATCATGGATGAATTGATAATCGAACTCGAGGAAGCTATCGGATATTTACCTTGGGCTGGTGAAGACGGTTATACAACCGAACATGTAAGCAAAGGCTATGCTCACGCTCTCTTGGCTAACATTGCAATGACACGTGCCGGATATGCTATCCGCGAACAAGCTAAAGAAGGATATATCACTGGAAATAACAGTGATGCAACTTATCCAACTCAACGCTGCAGTGATGCCAAACGTAGAGAACTATTCGAATTAGCAGAAAAACATCTGGCTGCTGTGGTTAGTTCAGGAAAACATAAACTGAATCCTTCTGTAGAAGAATACTGGCGTTTAATTAATATCGGACAACTTGATCAGACTTATCAAGAAAACCTGTTCGAGATTCCAATGGGACTGAACAAAAGTGGTGAGCTGGGATATACTATCGGATATCGTATAAACGGTGCCAGTTCCCTATTCGGTCCGAAAGGTAACTCATCCGGTAAGTTGAAACTGACTGCTCCTTATTATCTGTCGTTTGGCGAAGGAGATATCCGCCGCGATCTGACTTGTGCTATTTCACAACTTTCTACAGACAAAAACACCAAAGTATTTAAAGAATATATGTTAGGAAATGCTCCTTTCGGTCTTTATTGTGGAAAATGGGATTATCGTAAGATGATGGAAAACTCTGAATGGTACGCAGCTGTATTGGCCAGCGATCAGAAAGTTTGTTCTGGTATCAACGTAGTGAAAATGCGTTATCCGCAAGTATTGCTGATGTATGCCGAAGTTGTGAACGAACTTTATGGTAAGGGTGCAACAGCCGAAGGTTGTACATTAACAGCCACAGCAGCCCTGAAAGAAGTACACGACCGTGCTTTCACCGATGCAACCAAACGTGATGCTGCATGGACTGCTCTAATGGGAAAAGACTTCTTCGATGCAATTGTTGACGAAAATGCATGGGAACTCGCAGGAGAAGGTGTTCGTAAGTTCGACCTAATCCGTTGGAACCTGTTGAGCGAAAAAATAGACGAGTTCAAAAACGAATATACAAATGCAGTGTATAATGGCACATATCCACAGTATGTGAACTATAAATATCGCACGGACAATCCGATGTATATCGATATGACTTCTCTCGTATTTGGAGCTAAAGTAGGTGGAGAATATGAAAACAAGAGCTTCTTCGGTGCTGAAACCAGTGACAAGGAGCAAAAGAATCTGAAAGTAAACTTGCCTAGTATTTCTGGCGGATTGAACAAGGCTGTGAAAAATCGTTATTTATTGCCGATAGCTTCTACAACCATCTCTACCTCAAACGGTAAATTACATAACTCTTATGGTTATTCGGATTAATCTTAAAATCGTAAAATGATGAAGAATATAAAAAATATATTGGGAATGGGAGCTTTCATGCTCCTGGCCTCTTTGGCTGTATCTTCGTGTACAGAGAAAAGTGATTGGGATATTGACTCTTCCTATAGCCGTCCTTTCGGAACTGATGAAAACGGAATCAGTGTAGAAACAGACAGTAAAGTAGCCAGAGCGGTAGTAACTTGGAGCTCAACATCCAATACCGACTATTACATTATCGAGATTAGTCCTAACGAGATGACTGACGAGACTCCAATGGGATCAGAAGAAAATGGAAATATCGTTTATGGAAATGATCCTGCCAACCGGATCAAGCAGTCACCTTACACAATGGATAATCTGGCGGTAAATACGACTTATTATATGCGTATCAAGTCTATTTCCGGAGAGAAAGAATCTCGTTGGGTAAATTATAAAAAGACTTTTGCTTCAGTTAAGGAAGAAGCTATCCTGAATATCCCAACTACTGAAGACTTACCTGAAGGTCAAGGAAAAGTGCGTATGTCATGGGAAGCCGGATTAGCAGTCGATCATTTCGAAATCATGGAAACGGGTGCCACAGAAGCAACTTCACGTGTTATTTCGTCAACAGAAGCTGCCGTAGGTGAAGCATGGGTTGAAAATTTGAAGTCGTTCACTGAATACACGATTACTATTTATAATGGAAATAATCCGCGTGGTTCACAGATTGTTACCATCCCTGGTTTGGAAATCGAATCTACCATCAGTGATATAACAGCAAATTCAGCTGTATTCTCATGGGAAGAAACGGTGGATGTAGATGAATATGCTTGTGTTCTTTCTACCGAAGGAGTACCTGAATCAGGAACCCAATTATCACCAGCAGATATTGCTGCGCATAAGGTAACAATCACAGGTTTGGCTTCCAGTACGGAATATACGGCTTATGCTTTCGCAAACGGCTCTATATGTTCTCGTATCACCTTTACAACTAAGAAAGGTAAACCGACAGGTTATACTGAAATGACATGGGAAGATGCCCTTGCCAACTGGGATAATCTTTCAGGAAAAATATTAATCAATGTTTCCGGAACAGAAGGATTTGCACAAGAAAAAGAAAGCATTGCTGCTGGCGTGACTCACCTTATTTTCTGGGGTGACAGTCAAGACGGACAGGTTAATATGACTATTAAAAAGGGCATAGGTGCCAGCGGAATATGTGATAAAGTAGAATTCCATAATCTGAATATTACCGATGAAGGAAATACAACCCTTATTTATCAAAACGGTGCTTCAGGTTGCATCAAAGAAATAGAAGTTACCTCGTGTACAATTACCAATATCCGTGGTATCGTTCGTATGAATGCAAGTACAAGTAATGCTATGTCTGTTACTATTGACGACTGTATCATCAAAGGATTGGGAAGAGCAGCAACATCCAATCATTATGGATTACTTCTTTCTGACAAGGTAACATTAACAACTCTCAATTTAGTGGTTTCCAACACTTCTATTATTGTATCCAAGGGAGCTTCTGCGTCTCAATTCATAAGACACAAGTCAGGACAAACCGGTACAATAACAATCAAGGATTGTACATTCTATGATATGTCAGCAAGTGATGCTTTCTGCAGAGATACAAAAGACATGACAATGACTATATCAAACACCCTGTTTGCCAAAGGTGGAGTTAAACCTTTCTACAACACAAGTTCCGTAGCTACAACTCTAAACGTAAACGGCTTGTATAAGGCTTCTGACTTTGCATTTGGTGCTACCGACTGGGGAAAAGACTATACTAGTCTTCCTCTGACTTCCGATCAACTATTCCCTAATGGCTCAAGTGAAGATTTGACTTTTGGAGCAGATGTTCCTGAAGAATACAGAGTCGGTGACCAACGTTGGAACAAATAACTAAATAAAACTACAAGGTTTTCCGTCAAGTCTGGAATTTCCATTTACTTGACGGAGAATCTTCTCTAAAAAAGCAACAGATATTATGAATACAAATTCAATCTATACAATAAGTAAATACTTACTTCTGTTCTTGTTGATTCTTACAGGTGCTTCCTGTAATGACAACGATGATGCAGAAGATACAAGCATCCCTGTTCTGATTTCACAGAATATCAATGATGGTGATGTAGTAGGTCCGAGCGGATATGTAGAACTGACTTTCAGCAAAGCCATGCGTCAGGCTCCGGATACAGAAATCTATTTCAACGGAGGAGTAGTGCGTGTATCCATCAACTACGAAAAAGTACGTTATACCTTCTCTGGTATGGAAAACAAAGAATGTACTTTCGAAGTTCCTGCCGGAGCATTAACAGATATGCAGGGAAGAGCTTACGACGAAGACTTCTTTTTAAGCTTTACTGCCAAATCTGAAATTTCGGGTGGTGGAAAAGTATTCGATGCAATTGTTGATTCAAAAGGGAATGGTGATTACACTACTCTCCAGGCTGCAATCAACGCCATCACTACCCCACCGACCAGTCCTTATAAAATCTTCATTGCCAACGGAACTTATAATGAATGTGTCCGAATCAATAAGAATAAACCATTTGTTCATTTAATCGGTGAGAGCCGCGATGGTGTTAAAATCCAGTTTGCAGTAAACCGTGTAGATGATTCAAGTAATGCTACCTCATGGCCTTATTCTATTTTCAACGAAAACTCACCAGCCCGCAAAGCCGGATATAGTGAAGACCAAAACACAGTAGTGTTGATTGAAGCCACAGATTTTTATGCTGAAAACATTTCAATCATCAATCTTTATGGTGCATTCTCAAATCGTCACACTGGTGGTTTAGGTAAAAACGGGCAGGCAGAAGCCTTGATAAACCGTGAAGACCGCTTTGCTTTGAATAATTGTTTGCTTGTCTCCTACCAGGATACATGGTGGACCCGTTATTGGAACAATACAACCCCTCATCGTGCATACGTTTATAACTCATGGATTGAAGGTCATACAGATTATATCTGGGGAAGTGGCGATGTACTTATCGAAAACAGTACATTCTATAATACAGGCAATGACGGTGGTAGCGTTATAACTGCTTCGCGTACCAGTGAAAGCGATAAATACGGATATGTTATAAAAGATTGTACGGTAAACGGTGATGATACAAAATTCTCATTCGGACGTTCCCAAGCAACAACCACGAAAACTGTCTGGATCAACACCAAGTTGAAAATGGATATTATAGATTCACACTGGGGATATGGTGGACAAATACCTACACTATATGCTGAATATAACACTATCGACAAGAATGGAAATATGATTGCGGAAAGTAAAACAATCACCTCCGGAAACATTTCCTTCACGAGTTCAGTGCTAACAGCATCCGAAGCTGCTAAATATACATATGAGAATATAATAACTATTGACAGCTGCAACCCGAAAGAGTATATGGAAACTCCCCTTGCAGCACCTACCAATGTCAATCTGTCGGGAAACACTCTGACATGGGATGCAGTATCCGGTGCTGCCGGTTACCTCATCTTTATGAATGGTAACTATGCAGGGCAAACTACAGACACTACCGTTACACTGACCAACACTGACGAAAGCAATATTTATACAGTGAAAACTGTAAGCCAGTACGGTACAGTAAGCGAATAAAACCAATAAGATTTAATAAAGAGTTCTTTGTCACATCATCAGCAAATATAATGTATGAGACAAAGAACTCTATTTTTTTAAAAGATAATTTGTATGCTCAAATCTATTAAAATGGGATTATTGTGCTTCTGTGTAATCAACCTATCGGTTGCTTGCAGCAGCGAAGACCCAAGTATCACTGATGAAACACCGGGACAGAATACCGGTAACGGTGGTAATGAGAACGAAGGTGGTGAAGAAGAGACACCTGCCGAAACGCGTTATGCCTTTCCGGGTGCTTACGGTGCAGGTCGTTATACTACCGGCGGAGCAGGCGGAGAAGTGTATACAGTAACTTCGCTTGAAGATAACACAACACAAGGGACACTACGCTACGCATTAAATCGCACGGGAAAGCGCACGATCGTATTTGCAGTAAGTGGATTGATAGAACTGAAAAGCCCCTTGAAGATAACCAACGGAGATGTAACAATTGCCGGCCAGAGTGCACCAGGTGACGGTATTTGCCTGAAAGGACATCCCGTATCCGTACAGGCGGACAACGTAATCATCCGTTTCATGCGTTTCCGCATGGGATCGGACAACTTTACAACAGAAGCAGAAGCCGACAGTGGCGATGCACTATGGGGAAAGCAACATAAAAATATTATCATTGACCATTGTTCGATGAGTTGGAGCACTGATGAATGTGCTTCTTTCTACGATAACACTAACTTTACCATGCAATGGTGTATCATCAGCGAAAGTTTGAATCGTTCGGTACACACCAAAGGTAATCACGGTTACGGAGGAATATGGGGAGGATCACCCGCTACATTCCACCACAACTTATTAGCCCACCACAGTAGCCGTACACCACGTTTATGCGGTAGCCGCTATACAGGGAAACCGGAAAATGAAAAAGTCGATTTACGAAATAATGTTTTCTATAACTGGGGACCGACCAATGGTGGCTATGCAGGAGAAGGAGGAAGCTATAATTTCGTGAACAACTACTACAAGCCCGGACCAGTTACCAATACCAAGAAAAATATTGTAAACCGTATCTTCCAACCTAACGGTGATGACGGTACAAATAAAAACACCAAAGGTATATGGGGTACTTTTTATCTGAAAGGAAACTATTTTGACGGCACATGTCCTGAATTGAAAGCCGAATATCAATCTCTGCTTACTTCTGTAAACAATGACAACTGGCAAGGGTTACACCCCAATGCAACAGAAGCCGTTCCTTTACCCGATGGAGGAGAAAAAGCACTTCAGTCAAGTAACGAATTTACCATTTCCGAAGATGCATCCGAATTCACTCAATCGGCAAAAGAAGCTTATGAATCAGTATTAAAGTATGCCGGTGCTTCCTTAAAATATGATGATGTCGATAAACGCATCATAGCCAACGTTCGCAACGGAGATTATACGGCAAACGGCAGTAATGGCAGTGAAAAGGGACTCATTGATAAAGCCAGCGATGTAGGTGGCTGGCCGGAATATAAAAAGGAAACCGGTCCGAAAGACACCGACGGCGACGGCATCCCTGATGAATGGGAGACTGCCAACGGGCTGAATCCGAAAAGTAAAGCCGACGGTGCCAAATATACTCTAAGTAAAACGTATACCAATCTGGAGGTTTACCTCAACAGTCTGGTAGAAACGTTGTATCCCAACAAATAAATCGTCTATATCCCCAAACAGTTAAAAGATTATGAAGCAGAAAATATCTCTATTTTATGTAGCTATTGCATTCAGCATCGCAGGATTATGTACCTCATGCTCTTCCGACGATCCTGTAGATGATACAGGTGGAGGAACAAATAATCCAGGTGGGACATCTTCTGATGTCAAGCAACTGGATTATGGAGAACTTCTTGCCTTCCCATACGCCGAAGGTCACGGTCGCAATACCACCGGAGGACGCGGGGGAAAAGTTTATCATGTGACTAGCCTTGAAGACGACGCCAGTGGAAGTATCAGCGGAAGTCTGCGCTGGGCTATGAAACAAGACGGTCCTAAAACGATTGTATTTGATGTGTCGGGTACCATCTATTTGAAATCGGAATTAAAAACCCAGAAAGATGATCTGACCATTGCCGGACAAACATCACCGGGCGGTATCTGTATCGCCAATTATCCATTTACGATTAATTCCAGCAATATCATCATTCGTTTCATCCGTTTCCGCCCCGGAAACTCTAACGTAGACTGCGACGGATTAGGAGGTTGTGACAAACAAAATGTAATCATCGATCATTGTTCAGTAAGCTGGGGAAGCGATGAATGTCTTTCTGTCTATGGTATGCAAAATTCTACCGTACAATGGTGTTTAGCTTATCAAGCCTTACGTGTGACTAATGTAAAGATCAATGCTGCCACAGGCAAATTCGCTTCTCACGGATATGGCGGTAACTGGGGAGGAAACTATGCCTCTTACCACCATAACCTGATAGCCCATTGCGAAAGCCGTGTTCCACGCCTTGGTCCCCGATATACTACATTAGCACTGAACAACAACGATGGAGAGCGAGTGGATATGCGCAACAATGTTTACTACAATTGGGGAGGCGAAGGCTGCTACGGTGGTGAAGCGCAACACGTGAATATCGTTAACAACTACTACAAGCCAGGCCCCGGAACCGATGAAAGCGGTAAAGCAGACCGCACATACCGTATCGCCAAGCCGGATGTATATCCGGAAAATTACTCTGGCGAAGCTTACAAAAAATGGCTTCAAACTTGGGGAAAGTTTTATATCGACGGAAATAAAGTGGTAGGCAATACGACTGTTAGCAATGATAACTGGACAAAAGGCGTATTTGCCCAAATGGATGAAAAAAACTGTGCAACTACGGAGCTTTGGAACCAACATACCCAGATAAAATCAAGTTCACCGGTAGTTAAGGCAGGAAATGTAAGAACTCATACGCCGGATGAGGCTTATGAACGTGTGATGAGCTATGCAGGAGCCAGCAACTATCGTGATAAAGTCGACGAATTGATAATTAGCGACGTTAAAAACAGAAAAGCAAGTTGCACGGGAGATGCCAGCAAATGGGAAGGTCTTTCCGGCTACTCACAAAACAAAAGTGGATATATCAACGACCCGAAAGATGTCTGCACAGCCTTAGGAGTAAATGATCCCTACGATGTTCTGAAATCTGTAACCAATGCAAACGTGAAAGATACGGACGGTGATGGTATTCCCGACTACTGGGAAGAAGAATATGGTTTGAATCCCAAGAAATCTGCTGATGGAAAAGAAACGACTATTGACAAAAACGGGAAGTACACTAATCTGGAAATGTATCTCAATAGTCTGGTGCACGAAATCATGGTAAATGGTGCGACAGGTGGCAGTGTCATAGAATAATTTTAGTAAATTCGAACCCAAATGATAAATTAGTAATGAAAAAGAATATATTAGCAATCTGTAGTTTGATATTGGCTTTTCCTCTAGTGGGACAAGCCATGCAACCTGCCATTTCGGTTGAAAAAACATCAAAGGACTATCCTACCCCGGATCGTTCCAAAGTTCTCGCCTTCCCCGGTGCCGACGGAGCAGGAAAATATACCACCGGTGGTGCCGGAGGTGCCGTATACACTGTTACGTCCCTGGCAGACGACGGTTCGGAAGGGACACTTCGCTGGGCTATCAGCAAGAAAGGTCCCCGCACCATTGTCTTTGCGGTTAGCGGAATTATTGAATTACAAAAAGCATTAAAACTCAACAATGGTGATGTGACCATTGCAGGACAGACAGCTCCGGGTGATGGTATCTGCCTGAAAAACTATACATTCTCTATTCAGGCAGACAACGTAATCGTCCGTTTCATCCGTTCCCGTATGGGAGTCGACATCAAACAAAAAGGTGACGACGCAATGAATGGTACTAAAGCGCACCAAAACATTATCATAGACCACTGCTCCATGAGTTGGTGTACGGACGAATGTGCCACATTCTATGATAACCGTAATTTCACTCTTCAGTGGTGCATCATCAGTGAAAGTCTCGCCAATTCTATCCACGAAAAGGGAGCACATGGTTATGGAGGTATCTGGGGTGGACAGCCTGCTACTTTTCACCATAACTTACTCGCCCATCACACTAACCGCACACCCCGTCTTTGCGGAAGCCGTTATACGGGTCGTCCGGAAGATGAAAAAGTGGAATTATTCAATAATGTAATTTATAATTATGGCAGTGACGGTGCTTATGCCGGTGAAGGAGGTTCCTACAACTTTATCAATAACTACTATAAACCGGGACCTTTCAGTGCGACAAAAGGTTCTTTCAAACGCTTGTTTACAGCGTATGCCGATGATGGCAAAAACAACAATAAAGCAGGTGTTCATGGTGTATTCTATTTCAAAGGTAACTATATGGATCCTACCTGTCCCAAACTGACTGACAAGCAGAAAGAGGCTCTTTATAAAGTGAATATGGATAACTCTTACGGACTGGTTATCAAAAAAGACTTTGCCACAGAAAAGGAAGTACTGTCTAAAAAAGCATTTGACATAGCCGAACATACTTCTTTGCAACCTGCCAAGAAAGCCTACAAAGATGTTCTCGAGTTTGCCGGTGCTTCATATCGCCGTGACGCCATAGACCAACGCATCGTAGATGAAACTCTCAAAGGCACTTATACTTACGAAGGTTCTCATGGAAGCACGAATGGAATGATTGACCAACCGTCTGATGTAGGAGGATGGCCGGAATATAAATCAGAAACAGCACTTGTTGATACAGATGGTGATGGTATTCCCGATGAATGGGAAAAGAAACACAACCTTAATCCCAATGATCCTTCAGACGGAGCCAAATATACATTAAGCCCGGAATATACAAACCTGGAAATGTATATGAACAGCCTTGTGAATCATCTGTACCCTAAAAAATAAATTCGGATAACCAAGATGAGGGTAAATGTATCGAAACTCTCATAAACAAAAAATCACCCTCGCCACAGATAGTTGTAGCGAGGGTGATTTCGATAAAAGGGGAGCTTTGAACATCCCCCTTTCTATTTCTTTCCTTTCCTATTATTATCTCCCCACTCTATCCCGATACTCCGTAGGCGTCATTCCAACCTGTGCTTTAAAGCATTTACTGAAATAACGCGGATCATTAATGCCGACCATATACGAAATCTGGGTCATATTAAATTCTCCGGTTTCTATTAATTGTGTAGCCCGTTTGATACGCATTTCTTTGATAAATTCAATCGGAGCCAATCCGGTAAGTGTTTTCAGCTTCTTGAAGAAGACAGAGCGGCTGACAGCCAGTTCCCGAACAAGATCATCTACCACCAGTTCTCCATTATCCATGTTCTGCTCCATCAATTCAACCAATTTATCCATAAACTTACGGTCGTTGGGAGACATATCGGGAACAGTAGGTTGAGGCTGAGTTTGCGCTCCCTGACTCAATTCAACTGAGTTTGCTTCCCCTGATACAACCTCTGCCGATACAGGCAAATTTTCGGGGACAGCGGACATATTGATATGCATCAGACTGTCCCGATAGAAGTTCTGCAACTTCTTGCGCTGCATCAACAGGTTTTCTACACGGGCTTGCAAATACGTAGCGCTGAAAGGCTTCGTGATATAATCATCCGCACCGTACTCCAGTCCTTCCAATTTACTTTCGATAGTAGTCTTGGCGGTAAGCAGGATAATAGGTATATGGCTGGTCGTCATATCCGCACGCAGTTCACGTGTCATTTCGATACCATCCTTTTCAGGCATCATCACATCACTGATAATAATATCCGGCAAATACTTCAACGCTTTACTCCAGCCTTCCATTCCGTCGGCCGCCTCCACCACCCTGTATACCGGAGTAAAGATGCTGCGCAGAAACTCACGCAGCTCCTGATTATCTTCGACTAACAACATTAACTCTTTAGAAGTATCTTCCGCTAACGGTTCTTCCTCCGAAGACGATTTCTCAAACTCCGGACCGTCTGCCGTTACAAGAGTTTCAGATTGAAGCGATGCATTGGCAATGTCCACCACCTGCCCCATTCTTACCGGAGCTTCCGCATCGTCAAGGATAAATTCGACTTCTTCGTCATAATGTTCTTTCCCTTTCAGGAAGTCAACCTTGAAACAACTCCCTTCTCCCAAACGGCTGTCAACGGAAATTGTAGCCTTATGCATCTCCACAAGTTCCTTTACCAACGAAAGCCCGATGCCCGTACTAGCCTGATTGAAAAGATTCTTATCCACCAGATTCTCGAAGCGGACAAACAACGACTTCTTCTTGTTTTCCGCAATACCGATTCCCTGGTCCTGTACACCGATCGAAACGGTATTCTCATCTTCACGAATAAAAATCGTAATCATCTTGCCGTTCGGCGTATATTTGAAAGCATTGGAAAGCAGGTTAAACACAATCTTTTCCAACTTATCCACATCCACCCAAAGAAACAAATGCTGTTTCTCCGTCTCAAACAGGAAATCAATCCGATGTTCCTCGGCTACGGCTTCGAAATTATCCATGACCTTACGGACAAAGGGCACGACATCCACACGTTGCACCTGCATCTTCATCTTCTTGTTCTGAATCTTGCGGAAGTCCAGAATCTGATTGACAAGACGAAGCATACGGTTAGTATTCCTCTCTACCACCACCAACTGTTCACGGACGTCCTCCGGTAACTTATCATTCTTCAAGACTTGTTCAACGGGACCCGCAATCAGCGTCAGCGGCGTACGAAGTTCATGGGAAATATTAGTAAAGAAACGCAGCTTTATATCCGAAATCTGCTGTTCTATGGATACCTCATGCTTCAACCGATAAATAGTAAACAGGATATAAACTGCCACAAGAATGATAACTAGAATCAACAGCACATAGAGTACGTATGCCACCGGAGTTTCCCAAAACGAGGGAAGAATGACAATATCCAGCACACGTTCATTCTCTACCCACACACCATCACTGTTTGTAGAACGGACACGAAGCACATACTCCCCTTTCGGAAGATTCGTATAAGTCACACTACGTTGCTTGTCGGCAAAGGTCCATTGTTTTTCAAATCCGTCCAAAATGTAGGCATACTGCACATTCTGCGGATTGGTATAATCGAGCGCTGCAAACTGTACAGAGAAGATATTCTCATCGTGCGAAAGCACCAGCTGCTCCGTATCATCAATATCTGCCTGCAACAACGATTGTTCCCCGGGCACAACATCCTCATTGGCTACTGTTAATTTAGAAAACACGATCGGAGGCACATAACTACTCTTACGGATAGAATCCGGGTTGAAGATAAAAACCCCTCCACTGGCACCGAACAGCATATTGCCTTTCGCGGTCAATGTGGAAGCCGCCTCACTAAAACGTACCGGGAAAGTTATACTACGCTCATCATAACTTTCAAACCGTTCTTCGGAGGGGATGAATTTACAGATTCCATTCTCCGTACTAATCCATAAATTCTCCTTACTATCTTCGCGGACAGAAAGCAAGACGTCGGAAGAAAGACCGTCCAGTACGGAATATGATTTGAACTCTCCGTGGCCGTCCTTACTGATAGATATCAGTTTGTTGAGTCCCCCACCGAAAGTAGCCAGATACAGTTCCTTTTTCTTAGTGGAAATAATCCAATGGACATCATTATTACTCAGACTTTGCGTATCGTTCGGCATACGGGAGAAGTGATAGAACTGTACATCTTCCGGTTTCTCGAAATTCTCGTCAAAGGCTACGGCACCCGTCGTCGTTCCCACCCACAAACGGCCGTTATTGTCGGAAGTGATAAAACGAGCCTTGTAGCAGGGATCAATAGGATAACCTTTCAAATGGTTACGGTGATTGATAAACAAAACCTTTCCGTCCTCATTCTCCGTGAGATAATTGATACCACCGGCAAAGGTAGCCGCCCAGATTCTCCCGTTATGATCTTCGTACACACAATACACATTGTTATCGCTCAAGCTATACATATCATCCTCTTGGTGAAGATAACGGGTCAGCTTGTACGACATTCCCGAAGGAGAGGTTGCCTCGGCACGGATCAGCCCGTCACCTTTTGTCGCAATCCAGATCACTCCTTTCGAATCCTGAATGATAAAATAGGCTGTTCCCTTCACGGGAGTACCGACAGTGGAAATTATGCCGTTTTCCGTCAGATATCCCTTATAAGTTCGATCGGCGTCATATATACGAAGTATACCGTCCTTCACACCGACCCAGAGATTCCCCTGTTTGTCTTCACAGAGGGCACGTATCTCATTATGCAGTGATTCATATTCCTGCGGTACGGGAGTCATCATCGAAAAAGGAACATTACGGTAAGTCACCTTTTCCAATCCCTTGGAATGGGTACACATCCACAAATTCCCTTGTTTGTCGGAGAAAGCCGAATGAATCTTATTGGAGAAGCGCCAGTCACGGCTACCCAGTCCGTTATAGAAAGGAACCAACCGTTTTTTTTGAGGATCGAAGTAAGAGAAACCTCCTCCGTAAGGGTGTACCCAAAGATACCCGTTTACATCTTCATGGATATGGAAGGCCGGACGGGAACGTTCGGGATTACTGTATTCAATAAGAATCTGTTCACGGGTCACCACTCCGGTCGAGGGATTAAAATGGGCTACAACACCCGGTTCTTCCTGCTCGAACCACACTTCCGAAGAACGGTCTACATAAGCAGAAAGGATTGGTTTTGCGGGTAAAGCCTTACAAGTCAGGAATGAGTAATGCACATTTGTTTTGGTCCGCAGATTGTAAGTAAAGAAACCATCCGAATCGGTAGTAATTACAGAAACGTCCGGTGCAACGGGGTGAATGGAAGTGATCTGTCCTTTTGTAGGAAGTTCGATCAACGTAAATTCTCCGCTATCTTTCTGATAAGACCAGATACGTCCATGATCCGAAGCAAAGCAGATGTCCTTATCCCGCTCCTGTACTGCATAGAAGGCTTGGTTTATGCCGCCAAACTTTCCTTTTGTCTCCGTAAAATAGGAATCCGGTTCTTTCTTTCCGGGGCGGATCATGCCGAGACCGTTATCTGTCAACAGCCAGTCATTACCTGCTTTGTCCTGATGTACTTTGAATACATGTAAAGAGGGAAACAGTTCCGTCTTACTGGAATAAATATCCCATGTCAGGCGATGATTCTCATTTGGATGAGTCAGGATGCGGATAGCTCCGTCATTTTCTGTCAGCAGCCAGACGGTTCCGTTCGGCATCACTTCAATGGTATGCACATTGAAAGCACTCCCCTCCTCTCCGGCAGCAGGTACTTGTTCGAAAGTCTCTGTCTTCGGGTCGAAACGATGGACACGATTATCATAAGTCAGTAGCCACAAAAAACCATAACGGTCTTCATAGATACGGTCTACGCGATTATTGGTCAGACTGATGTAGTTTCCCTGACGGGCCTTATATGTTTTGAAGGTATAACCGTTGAAACGGTTGATTCCATCCCAAGTGGCAAACCAAAGGTTGTCTTTGTGATCCTGCAAGATGTTCATCACCGTATTCTGGGACAATCCATCTTCAGTAGAATAGTGGGTGAAAAAACAGTGCTGCTGCGCATGTGTCAAGAACACAATAGCTAGCAAAAGAATT
>OGQG01001395.1_pt1 | contig 18520 bp, 18 predicted proteins | sample 1553201 | NCBI WGS metagenome assembly OGQG01 (sample SAMEA2579925, study PRJEB22360) | human gut metagenome | biome: human gut; feature: human-associated habitat; material: faeces | place: Denmark | collected 2008/2010
TTCTGTTGTTGCCATAATCTTTTAATTTTTAATTGTTTTACTATTGCGGATAATGGTTTGCAGCGTTCCGCCTTATTCAGTCGGTAGTGCTGTTTGTTATAAACTCTTTTTTCTTTATTCTTTTGCCGTTACATGTAAAGCCATAAGTAAAAGCTGCATCTATGGTTTGTTTTGCACTCTCAAGAATATAATGATACAAATTATCATATTTACTAAAGCATGGAGAAAGAATGTAGAAGTTTTTAATATTTAAAGGAATATAAATCCCCGTCATATCGGATATTCCATAGCGTGCTTCCTCCAAATTTGGTACTGGTATGGAAATAGATATTTCAAACTCTTTATTAGATGGGAAACGTTTTGCCCGTTTGAAAATCCCAATCCCCCCATTAGTATTTCGAAGATTTATCTGTATGAGAAGTTTCCAATCTCCCAAATCATCTAAGTTGATTTGGTTATTGTAATCTTCCATATAACCATTCAACTCTCGGTAAATTGAGCGCAGTAAGTCCAATTCTCCAAGTTCAGGGATTTCACTACTTATTAAAACTGCATATTGATTATTCATACATTCATCCTTATATCCAGAGTTTATAATGTTTGGCAGCGTTCCGCTTTTTAGTCGGTTTGCTGTTTGTTAGTCGCTTATTCCCATTCAAATGTTGATAAGTAACGAAGACCATTATAGTCCGCAATCTCTTCAACATATTTTTTAGGTATGCCAAGATGACCTTTCATGTTTTCTTTAAGAATAAAAACTTTTTGGTTTTTCTTTTTATCTCTAAAACCATTCGGGATATAGCAGAAAGTACAATTATTTGAGGCATTATTAAGGCCATTTCTATTTAATGATTTTTCAACCCAACAATCAAGTACATTATTGTCTATTATAACTGATTGAATTAATTGAACAGAATTCATTGTACATGTTTTGTCAATTTTAATTCTTAAAAACTCTGGATAATAGAATTTTATACCTAAGTCTTTACAGAACTGACAACGATGTTCGGGATTGGGACGCTTTTTGCTCTGACCGGATTCATACGCTTCCAACTCCTTGAGGTATTGCTCTTGATTAAAATACTCCATAAATTCGGTTTCATTTTTATCGGTATGCCCAATCCATGTCATATATTTCAAACCGGCAGTCGAGACTGTTGTACCAGTCGGATTAAGTTCAAAAATAAAAGAGCCCAAGAAGGATACCGATACGGTATTCGTCGCTTTCTGCAATGATATACCCTCATGGCTATTATACATGATTGCCGCATTTGCGACAGTTATTTTTTTCGCTCTTAGTATTTCCTTGATTTTATCTGTGTCTGCCGGAATAACATTCAACAGATTCTCAAGTCCTTCAGAAGAATATTTCATAATAAGAGAATCTTCGTCATAGTCCATTACACCAAGCTCTTTACAGAACTGGCAACGAAGTTCCTTATTGTCTTCATCGTATTCTTTCCACCATTGACGGAAAGCCGATTGATCCATATATTTCTCAAAGTCAGCTTCGGAATCGAATTGACCGACCCATATCATTATCTTGCTCATTTTCTTTTTTTATTTTTCAAGCGACTAATGTTTGGCAGCGTTCCGCTTATTCAGTCGGCTTGCTGTTTGTTAGCAATCGTTTAAGAAAGCAACATGAAATGCCATTCTTTTGGATAATCTTTATTTATCATATTGAACAGCAACTTTACATTATTGGAATGCTGTTTTGTCAATATGGAGTATATATATTCATGACAGGCGCAGCAGGCTCGTTCTTTATTAGAGGCAACACAATGAAAAGAATCATCTGTATTTTCCTCTACACAAAACCAGTTCCATCCATAGTGCTTTTGGATAGTGTTTCCTAACAGGGAACCTAACTCATAAGCTCTATCAGTAATTTCCTCGTCATCTGAACTTTCAAAATTATTGAGATAGTTCTTTATGCCATCAAGGATGACAGAGGATTCAGCACTTTCCTGCAAGCCAATAAGGACTAAGCCTTTAGCTGCAAGCTGATCTATTTCAATTCGTTCGTCCTCGTTAATTGGACGGTATTCTTTAATTTCACTCATTGTTTTATATTTATTTCGTTGATTGCTAATGTTCGGCAGCTAATCGCCATTTTGGGCGATTAAGGTGTATGTTAGCATCACTTCTAATAAAAGAATCACATATCAGCTAATTTCCACTTTACTTCAGAAGCTGATACATCATCATCAATATATGCTTGCAAATAAGCAGCTAAATCTTTATATCGACTTTCACCGTTGCAATCATATACCCATAATTCCGGTTCTTCTGTACCGTCAAACCATATTAGGCAAATCATTTCATAGCCATTATCGCTTGCTGCAAAAATGGAAATTCTGTTTGGCGCAAATAGTCCAGTAGCATGGTCTTCCCAATAATCCTTTGAAGCTTTTATGTCGCGAACAATTCCTATCAACCGTTCATCCTTTTCATCTTCATTCCATGGACTTTCCATTTCTTTTGTATCAAGCCAATCTCCATGTGTCGCATTAATCCATTTACCAAATGCCCCATACCTGATTTTCAACATAGGAGAGACATTTCTATAAACTCCTTTTTCAAGGGTAGGCACTCCCTTATGAAAGTCGATAGCTTGGCTTATTTGAACCTTACCTTCTAAATCAATGACTTCATCAAGCAATTCTTTTATTGTTTTCATTCTTTTTTATTTGATGCTAATGTATTTCAGCTAACTGCATTTAGCTGTTAAGTTGATTGTTACCAACATTTATTTTTTCAATTCTCCCAATAAGCATATATTGGCTATGTGATATTAAATATTCTTCATTTTTTTCTTCGTATTTATTTTCTAAACACAAAGCACCACCGACAATAACATCAACATTCGTTTCTAAATCAAAATATTCTTTTTCATATCTGGGTTTCAAAATTAGAATACAACTTTTTTGTCCATTAAAATCTAAAAAACTATCAGATTTGAAAAGAAGAAATGTAGGAGAAAGTTGCTTTATTACTATACCATGAAGAATATTACTACCATTATGATTGAAACCCCACGGTTCATCTACTGTTAGTTTGTACTTGACCATATTTATTAATTTTCTTTAGTTGGTAACATGTAATTATCAGCGGTTTTCGCTGTTATTTTCTTATTTAACTATCTCATTATCACCTTCAAGAATATCATCCAATGGAGTGCGGATGCTGCTCTTGAAAGTGTCGGCTATATGCACGTACATTTCCGTCGTTTTCAGTTGGTTGTGCCCCAACAGCTCTTTTACGATTTTCAAGTCCGTGCCTTGCTCGATCAGATGCGTGGCGAACGAGTGTCGCAACAGGTGGGGGTACACCCGCTTGGTGATTCCGGCTTCCTTCGCCGCCTCTTTCAGCTTCTTCGACACGATGCTCTCCGTGAACGGCTCGCCCTTGTACCGCTCGACCAGCCATTCCTGCGGCTTGTACAGCTTGGCGTACTCGGTCAGCTTCCTGACAAGGGGCTTCGACAGCAGCGTGTAGCGGTCTTTCCTCCCTTTGCCCTGCCGTACCCGTATCAGCGAACGGCTCACGTTGATGTCGTGGGGCTTCAAGTCCAGCAGCTCGCTGATTCTCAACCCGGCGGAGTAGAGCAACGAGAACATGCAGAACAGCCGGATGTCCGGACCGGTTGCGTCAAGGATGGATTTTATCTCCTCCTTGCTCAGCACGTCGGGCAGCGTCCGTTCCCGTTTGGCTCGCTTTACCTCGTAACATTTCCGTTCCTGTCCCAGCACCTTCTCGAAATAAAACTTGATCGAGTTGATGCGCAAGTTCTGTTGGCACGACGAGATCCTCCGTGTGTCAATCAGGTGTACGATGTAGGCGTTGATTTCTTCCGGTCGGATGTAGCGAAGGTTTCTTCCCGCAAAGTATTGCTGGAACTCCCTGAAATAGACAGTGTACGCACGGACGGTATGCTCGCTGTACCGCAGTTGCCGCAGCGTCTCGGCATAGCCGGGCGGGATGGCGGGGCTGGTTTTCCCGCTCTTCTTGGGCAAGGTGTTTTTCAGGGCGGAGTAATTGATATACGCCGTTTCCACATGGCGGTCGAAAAAGCCGGACAGGTCGAAGCCTTCTTCCGGCAGGTAGGCTCTGTCCCCCTCGAACCGCACGCCCTTCTCTTTCGACAGCGACAGCCGGATGGCATCGTCCTCGTCGAACTCCACTTCCACGTATTTCTGCCCGTCACGGATGGCAGGTGAAAGCGTTATTCTCGGTTTGCTCTGATAAACTTTCATACGCATCGCATGGGTGGCAATGACAGACCGTGTCCCTCATTACCCATATTTTACAAATATAGAGAAAACAACGAATTATCGCCGTTTTCCGGAGGAGAAAAATGCGTGTGGGGCATGATTTTTTTGTATTTTTCACAGGAAAGGGCTGCGACAAACCTGCGAACCGGACGACAAGTGCGGACAGCCCGCCCCGGACTTGCACGTTCCCCGTGTTTCTCCCTCTATATTTACGCCCGGTTTCACTTGAGAACCAATAGTATTCACCATTTAAAAACATTAGATTATGGACGAACGACCGGACAGCAGCCAGCAGTTGATGGACATCCTGCTCGTCATGGACGAGAAAGGCACGCTCCAAGCCGTCAGCGGAGTAAAGGACGGCGAGTTACAGACCAAGAACCCGCTGGAGGACAACAACGACCTCCTGCGGGTGGATCGCCACGGCGATATGTTTTCGAATTTCTTTTCCAACCTCTGGAACCAGTTGAAAGACCCGACCCGCTTCCACTTCTTCCGTGTGCCGGAAGAGGAGGTGCAGCGGGTAGCCGCCGATTTCCCGGAACCGGAGAGCCAGTCCGTCAAGACGGGCGAGCCGCTCGTTGCGCAGTACGAGGTGCAGCCGCCCGTGCAGGCGCAGCAGCAGACCCAAGCCGGGCAGCAGCAACAGCCGGAGGGTGCGCCGCAGCAGTCCGCCGGGCAGACCGAACAGAACCCGCAGTACAAGTACCGCCCGGAGGACATCGACTGGAACAGCCTCGCCGCCCTCGGCGTGCAGCGGGAGCAGATCGAGGGCAACGGGATGCTCGACCAGATGCTCCGGGGCTTCCAGACCGACAAGACCGTCCGGGTGCATTTCCACTTCGACGGCATCTCGCACAGCAACGACAGCCAGCTCTCGCTCAAGCCCGGCACGGACGGCAGGCTGACCGTGTGCAGCCACGGCATCCTCGACCCGGAGAAGATGCAGAAGCAGTTCTTCGGCTACGACATCACCGACTCCGACAAGCAGGTGCTCCGGCAGACGGGCAACATGGGGCATCCGGCGACTGTCACCAACCGGGCGGGCGAGCAGGTCGAAGCCCTTGTCAGCCGCAACCTCAAGACCAACGAGCTGGTCGCCTTCCCGCTCTCCAAGGTCAATATCCCGGCGGAGAAGAACGGGCATACCTTCACCCCGGACGAGATAGCCCGGCTCAAACAGGGCGAGGCGGTGGTCTGCCAGTTCCTTTCCAGAGCCAAGGAGGGGGAGCAGCCCAAGCTCTACCCGGCACCCGTGCAGTTCAGCGCAGCCAAGATGCAGCTCGAATTTCTCTTCGGCGACCGGGGCAGGCTGGCGATGGATGCGTACAAGGCGAACCTGAAACAGACCGCCAATCAGGAGGTACCGAAGACCTTCCGCAAGCAGGAGCTTACCGAGAAGTCCCGCCTCGAACTCGAAGCCGGGGGAACGGTCAAGGTCTCCGGCTTGGTGGACAAGAAAGGAAAAGCCTACCAAGGCTACATCACATGGAAGCCCGGCGAGAAGCCCGCCTTCATGTTCCCCAAGGACTACAAGGCGGCGCTCGAAGAGGGGCGTGTCAAGCCCGCCGTGGAGAACGAGGTGCAGGTGGCGGTCAATTCCGAGGGCAAGACCGTCGAGGCGACCCGCAACCTGAAAGAAGCCCTGCAATCCGCACAGCAGCGACCCACCGGGGAGCAGAAACAGCAGCAGGAGCGCAGGCAGGAGCAGAAAGAGGACCGGAAACAGGCACAGAAGCAGGAACAGCCCGACAAGCCCAAGCGCAGCCGGGGTGTCCGTCGATGATTTCCCCCGCCATTCTGTAAATGAATTACCCGGTTATCCCGTCCGAGCGGCGGGATAACTTTTGTCAAACCGTTAAATTTTAAAGAAATATGATTACAGCAGTCATCGCTGAAAAGCCTTCCGTAGCGAAGGATATAGCAAACGTGTTGAATGTCCGGGAGCGGCACGATGGCTACCTCTCAGGTAACGGCTACCTCGTTACCTGGGCGTTCGGCCATCTCGTCCAGCTCGCCATGCCCGAAGCATACGGCTACACGGGCTTCCGGCGTGAGAACCTGCCCATTCTGCCGCAGGAGTTCAAGTACATCCCCCGCCAGATACGGGAGGGCAAGGAGTACAAGCCCGACCCCGGCGTGCTCAAACAGTTGAAGGTCATCAGGGAGGTTTTCGACCGTTCCGACCGTATCGTCGTGGCGACCGACGCCGGGCGTGAGGGCGAAGCCATTCATCGGTACATCTACAATTACCTTGGCTGCCGCAAACCCTGCCTGCGCCTCTGGATCTCCTCGCTGACCGACCGTGCCATCCGGGAAGGGCTGGACAACCTCAGACCCGGCAGCGACTACGACAACCTCTACCGTGCCGCCGAAGCCCGTGCCATCGCCGACTGGGAGATTGGATTGAATGCGACTCAAGCGCTTTCCATCGCCGCCGGGCAGGGCATCTACTCCCTCGGACGGGTGCAGACGCCCACCTTGATGATGATTTGCTCCCGTTATCTGGAGAACAGGGATTTCACCCCGCAGACCTATTTCCGGCTGAAGGTTACGGCGGAAAAGGACGGCACGCCCTTCGCCGCCATCTCTGAATTGCGTTACGAAACCCTTCCGGCGGCAAACGCCGCCCTCGCCGCTGTTACCGCAACGGGGACGGTGCAGGTTGCCGACGTGCAGCGCAGGGAAGTGAGCCAAGAGCCTCCCTTGCTCTACGATCTGACCGCCTTGCAGAAAGAGGCGAACGGCAGGTACGGCTTCTCGGCGGACAAGACCCTCTCCGTCGCCCAGTCGCTTTACGAGAAGAAGGTGTTGAGCTATCCCCGTACCGGCTCCCGCTACCTCTCGGACGATGTGTTCGACGAGATACCCGACCGCATCGCACTGCTGAAGCGGTACCCGGCTTTCGCCGCCCATGCCGCCGCCCTGAAAGGAGCTTCGCTCAACCGCCGCAGCGTGGATGCGGGGAAAGTTACCGACCACCATGCGCTCATCATCACCGAGTGTCTGCCCGGCGAGCTGTCCGCCGACGAGCGCACGGTGTACGACATGGTAGCCGCCCGCCTGCTCGAAGCCTTCTCCGCCCGTTGCCTCAAGGATGTTACCACCGTCTCCTTCACGGCGGGAAACAGCGTGTTCACCGCCAAGGGAACGGTCGTCAGGTCTGCCGGATGGCGTGCCGTGCGTGGCGAGCGGGACGAGGACGACGAGGGTACAGCCGCTTTGCCGCCCTTGCAGCCCGGCGAGGCTTTCCCCCTGCAATCGGCGGAGTGCGTGGAGAAACAGACCAAGCCCCGTCCCCTGCACACCGAGAGCAGCCTCCTTTCGGCGATGGAGCATTGCGGCAGGGAGTTGCGAGACGACGAGCTGCGGGACAGCCTGAAAGGGAACGGCATCGGCACGCCCGCCACCCGTGCCTCCATCATCGAGACCCTCTTTGCCCGGGACTACGTGCGCCGGGAGAAGAAGAGCCTCGTACCGACCGGCAAGGGGCTTGCCGTGTACCAGATAGTGAAGGACAAGCGCATCGCCGATGTCGAGATGACCGGGCAGTGGGAGACCGCCCTCGCCAAGATCGAGAGCGGGGAGATGAATCCCGACACCTTCCGCAAGGGCATCGAGGTCTATGCCGCCCAGATTACCGAAGAACTCCTGCAAGTGCAGGTATCGGTGGCGGACGGCGGACATATCCCGTGTCCCAAGTGCCGTTCCGGTCGCATCCTCCTTTACCCGAAGGTCGCCAAGTGCAGCAACGTCGATTGTGGGCTTACCGTCTTCCGCAACAAGGGGGAGAAGCAGCTCACCGACAGCCAGATTGCCGACCTCGTGACCAAAGGCAAAACATCCCTTATCAAAGGCTTCAGGAGCAGGGACGGCAAGCCCTTCGATGCGTACCTCACCTTCGACAAGGACTTCCGCACCGTGTACGGGTTCCCGCCCCGCACGGACAAGCCCAAAGGAAAGGAGCGCAGGCGATGAACGGCATCGGTTGGATCACCGTGGCGGAAGCCGCCCGGCTCTGCGGCACGGACGAGCTGCGCATCACCCTCTGGATGAACGGCAACCACATCGCCTACGCCCGTTTCGACGGCATCCTGATGATCGACGGCGCATCCCTTGCCGCCCTGTTCAGCCGCAACCGGGTCGCCACCATCTACGAAGACGTGGCGCAACAGCGGGGCAAGCCCGGCAGACCGGGCAGGCTCCGCCGCCTGCTCGATACCCCGCTCGACACCTTCGGCTTGTCGCAGCGCATCGTCCGGGCGTGCCGGGAGTTGGGCGTCTTCACCGTGGAGCACCTGCTCGTCCACCTCCACCGCTTCCGCTTCTCCCGCCTGTACGTCGATCATGCCCCTCCGGGGGGGTTTGGCCAGCCGAGACCCTCCGGCGGCTCCGGCAGGACGGCTTGACAGACGGCGGCAGCCCACGGGATTTCAAGGTCTTGTACCCGTAAAGGCTTTTAAGCACAATTGTTAAAAAACAACCATGTAGTTCTCTTGTAAATTAATAATATAGTTAATAATATACTGATCTACATTGTAATATAAATAAAATGTATAACTTTGCAGACCAATTTGAATGTAATGGCGACTAAAAAATACTCTCTGGCTATTGAGAAAATAGATGAAGTAGCAAAAGAATTTATTGCTGCCCGCCCTGCTTATACGCTTCACATAAAGGAATGTAACCAAGGAAAGCAAAAGCAGATAGAGATTATCAATATAAAAAATCAGGAAAAAAGCACATTAAATTGTTTTATTACTGGTGGACAAGTTTCTCATAATATACAAGGCAAAAATGGAACTTTGAATGGAATTTGCAAGGATTGTTGGGAGTATATTGTGGAACAGACTGCGATACCGGATATGGATCAAAAATGCTTCAAATTGAAAGGTGTAAGGAGCGATGATTTTGATACATTGATTTCAGCGGTAAAAGAATATAATAATGTTGTTGTTTCCGAAGTAAACACGGATAAGAGTCCGAACATCCGGAACCAATATCATCTGAAAGGGAAATACGATGCTAAGGTTTCTGTTATCTTTTATAATAACGGAACATTAATGGTACAAGGATGTATCACATCATTTTATGTGGAATTTATAACCGAAGTGTTGCAAGCTATATCTTCCATTCCTTCCGAAGCTATAGAAGAAGTGTTTGCTATCCAAGCACGTGCTGGCTATGCATTAGACAACGATCTTAGCAAGTATATTGGAAACAGAGAGCATATTGATGGAAGTGTGATAGAAAACTTTATCAATACTTCAATCAATTTGGCTAACTCTGCGGTTAAGGTGGATGATTATGGATGTTATACTTTTGGCATTTTGAAAGCGTTAGATGCGGTATTGCGCACTCGTCTTTTGGAAGATGCGCCTGATTTTGACGAATACGGGACATATTTTCAGAAAAATAATAGTGGGGCGTATTGCTTTAAAAGTGGTATCGGAACGTATGACAACAATCTACATTTGAAGCAGGCTTTGGAACAAGGATATTCATTCTTCAATCAACATAGGCACTCGACATTCCATGTGGACAGTTTTAATGTGGAAACAAGTAGAACCCTTGAATACGATGAAGCCGTAAACATTATTAAGGACTGCCTTGTTATTATTAATAATATATGTAATAATTGGTAAAATGGAAAATAAAGAATTTCAAATAATCCCCTTGCAAGGACGGAGCTTGTTAGTGGTTATTTTATCGTCAGAAATGACGAACTACTACTGGAAAGAGCTTCAGACTGAATTGGCAAATCTCAACATTGCCGATGCAGAGGTCTATTTTGATTTTCTGTACCGCAATGGATTAAAAAATAGATTCTTTAAGTCTAAACTTAAAGGGATGATGTTAATTTCCAATTCATTAAGAAAATGTGAGGCACCCAAAGAATATATCAAGGTTGCCGATACTTTTTTTGCTTCACATTCTAAATGGATTGACAGTAGTGTATTGTCTTCTTTCCAAAAAATCTTTTATAAAAAGAGAATTATTGACACTCAGTCATTGCCAACGGCATTGTAATGTTTGTCAGTTACATATTATACAACAAAGGTGCATCATTGATGCACCTTTGTTATTTTGTACCTCAAATTTAGGCAACGGTATTACCTAAATTTAATATTCTTTTGTCTTTCAAAGAATTTACCTTATCTTTGCACCAATAGAACCCGCCAAGCCTCTTGATAATGCTCAAATCGGCGGGTCGTTTTTTTATACCCCGTCATCCTTTCCTGAATGACCCAAGCCACTTTTCAGTGGCTTTTTGCATTTCATGGGCATACCCTTCCGTACACCGTCCGGATTTTCCCGTCCTCCAATACCTTGCTCGACCGCACGACCCACGTCCTGTCGTCATTCAGCCCGCACTCCAGTGCCTTCTCACCGCCGCCGACCAGTACCGGCACGGTTATCACCACGATTTCGTCCGCCAGCCCGTTATCCAAGAGCAAAGCCCCGGTTTCCGCTCCGTAAGCCGTTACCGTACCTTCGCCGTCCGCTTTTATTCCCCGCAGTTCCGCTGCCGCATCCCCTGTAACAAACCGCACCCGTTCCTTCTCCGTCAGGTCAATACAGCCGTCCGTCACGACCAAAGTTTCTTTTGCCGTGAGCGGCCAGCCCAGATGGTTCAGGTAAATGCGCAGGTAGGTTTCCTCGTCGATCAGCACGCAGCCGGAGGCGTCCACCGCCGCATCGAAATACTTGTCCGATCTGACCGGACAACCGTCAATGGATTGGTACACGTGCAAGGTAATCTGTTTCATATCAATGTGTTTTTAAGGATTATGTCCGCCTCGCACCCAAAAGAACGGCGTGAACTCACGCTATTCCGGAATAGAGGCACTGGTATACCCGACAAACAGAATAGGTAAGCGCACGCCGTATAAGCATACAGCATGTGCATTACACCATCCGTCCTGTTTGTCAAAAATTACCAGTTTTCTATTCCAAGACGTTCAGCGAACGTACAATATGTATATCAATCCCTGCCTGTTTCCAAGCCGGGCATGAATCTTCTATGTCACGACAGCGGGCGTGCCCGAAAGCACCGCCTTCTGTCTTCGTGGAGCAAAGATAGCGAAACTTCCCGAATAACAAAACAATAGCCCCGCCTAATCTCACGATCCGGCAGGGCTTCATCCACCAAAAGCACCGTCAGAAAAATGTCATTTTCACGGGAACAACCCCCTTTTCCTGCGCCTTTCCTCTTTCCGGGCTTCCTTCTCCTTGCGTTTCGCAGCCCGTTCCTCCACGTCGGCGAAACGGGTGCGGATGAACTCGTGCACGTCCTTCGTGCGGTAGAACACCTTGCCGCTGATGGTGAAGTACGGCAACACCCCGATGGCACGGTAGCGTTGCAGCGTGCGGATGCCCACCTTCAGCAGCAGGCACAGGTCTTGGTTGTCCAGCACCTCCTCGCCGTCGAGCGTGTTGTTCTTCTTCAGCACCCTTTCCAGCAATTTCTCCGTCCGGTCGAAGCGTTCCATGATGCGCTCCATCCAGCCCTCAAACTCTTCCCTGTCCGTGTACATAGCAGTCGCCCTCCTTTTCGATGATTTCCTTTTCCCGCATATAGCGGATGTAGCCTTTCGCCGTCCGTTCCTTCACTTCCAGCATCTCCTGTATCAGCTCGCACAGTTCGATGTAGCCGTACTTCTCCTGCCGGGCGAACGCCTCCCGTGCCATCTCCGCCAGCTCCTTCTCCTTGCGCTTCTCTTTCTCCGCCCTCGGCTTCTCGCCCACATAGACGGGCATCCCGGCTTGCTTGTCCCATCTGAACTGCATCAGCGGAATGTCCAGCGGGCTGCCGTCCCTGACCTTCAACGCCTTCACCACCGACACCTCCGGGTTCTCGTCCTTCTCGATGGAGAGGATGGCGGCGGACTTGCGTTGCAGCTCGCTGCCGAGGTGTCCCCGCAGCTTCAGTCCGTTCGGCACGAAATGCACCACGGCGGCGATACACGTGCGGTAGATTCCCGCCAGCCGGTAGATCTCGTCAATCAGCGCCACGCTCTCTGCCTCGTCGTTGGCGCAGCGGATCAGGTCCGCCACCCCGTCGATGACGACCAGATGGATGCCCCCGTGCAGGTAGTAGTACCGGTCCATGCTCTGCACGATGGCGGTCAGCCGCTCGCTTCTCGACATCCCCGTCAGGCAGTACACGTGCAGATACTCCGGCATCCGCTCACGCCCGGCACGGCGCAGCAGCCGCCCCGTGTTCTTGTGGAGCTGTTGCTCGCTCTGTTCCGTGTCGTAGAGCAGCACCGCACGCCCCTTGCGGTTCGGTTCCACCCGCACCCCCAAGAGATCGGCGTCCGTCTCCCGTTCCATGATCGCCCCGGCGACCAGTGCGGCGGTGTAGTTGCTCTTGCCCGTCCCTTCACCGCCCGTGATGCAGAGGATGTTCTCTTCCGAGCCTAACGGCACGTCCCCGGCGGTAACGATGGCGACCGCCTGTTCGGGCGGGTGGTCATAGTCGATCTCGCACGATTTCAGCATCGCCAGCGTGTCCCCGTACAGCGTGTCGAGCAGTTTCAGGAACAGCCCCATCAGCTCCTCCCTCGTGTGCCCGGCTTTGAAGTAGTCCGTCACGTCCTTCTCCGCCTTCGTCCCCGACAATGGCAGCCCCAGCCGTTTCACCCCGTACTCCGCCAGTTGCGCACGGTGCTTCTCCGAGCATTCCAGCCCCGTCTTGTCCGTGTCGTACAGCAGCACGATGTGCTTGAAGCGATAGACCAGCTTGCGCACGGTCTTCGCCGGGATGACCGAGGTCTCCGAGTTGAAGCAGATGGCGTGGAAGCCGTGCGCCGCCAGCGTCAGCACGTCCTTCTCGCCGCCCGTGAGGAAGAGCAGGTCGCCCTTCGAGGGCAGTTGCTCCAGCCCGAAGCAGTAGTTGTCGCCCGTGTGCCCGCCATAGACGAAGCGCACCTCCGACATCGGGCGATAGACCTTCACGCCCCATTTCCCCCTGTACCCGAACATCGGTTCCGCCGGGGTGGAACTGAAGCCGAACGCCTTGCCCTCCCTCGTCTCGCCCCGGTACTCGGCGAGCGATACCGTCCCGTAGCGGCGCAGCACCTCCACGGTGATGCCCGATGCGCCCCAGTAGACAAGCTCCCCCTCGGTGAAGGGCTTCTCCGCCGCCCGGTAGGGCTTCGGTTCGGGACGGTCGGCGGACACAGCCGCCTCTTCCGTGTCCGTTCCGGCTTCCCCCGCACCGCCGCCCCTTGCGCCCGGCACGAGCCGCAATCTCCGACAGCCCCCGGTTCCCACCGTCCCGTCGGTCGGGCTGTCCCCGTCCAGTCCGAGGCACAGCTCCCGGTCGATGGTGTGCAGCACCTCCACGAAGTCGGCGGCGTTCCGGCAGTCCAGCCCTTTCAGCTTCGCCACGAGGAAGAAGCAGTCTCCCGAATAGTCCCCGTTGCCGAAGTCCTTCATCCGGTACGTACCGCTCCGGCGGTCGTAATACACGTTGCACGAAGCCTTGCTGTCGGCGTACAGCGGGTTCAGGAAGTTCCTGCCCACCCGCCACTTCACGGGCAGGTAGTGGCGGAACACGTCCAGCCCGTTACTGGTTCTTGCCAGCACTTCTTCCTTTCTTACCATAGCTTCCGTTTTTTCGGTTATGCAGGGGATGTTCCGCTATCATCCGGTCGATCTTGGCGGCGGGCGTCTCCACCATCCACCGCTCACGCAGGCTCTCGACAGCCTGCCGGGGATAGCGTATCTGCCGCCCGATCATCGAATAGGGGACGATGTTCTTCTGGCGGTAGCGTTGCAGGGTGCGGTGGCTGATGTCCAGCGCCTCGCACACCTCCTTGTGCGTCATCCACTTCGGGTCGGCTTTCCGTCCCTTGGTCACAGGGCTTTCCGCTTCCTCTTTCCGTTTGCGCTCCGTTTCCTCCCGGTTCCGGGATTCCTCCACGTAGGCGGTTATCTTCTCGATCTTCTCCACGAGCAGGCGGTAGGCGTTGCTCTCGATGGTCATTATTTCCATTGTCGTACTCATTTTTAGGTTTCTGCCGCAAATGTCGCCCGATTCGCCGGTTTTTCCTGCCACTATACCAGCACCTTGGCAAAGATTTTTTTTCGGGGCGCATTTTCGCCCTTGCCGCCGTTCCGGGCGGTAAAAAGGACCGAGACGGGGTAAAAAAGAGCGTCCGGAAGGCTCTTTCCAGCCCTTCGGACGCTCCCTTCCCGTGTCCTGCCGTCTCTGCCGCCCCGTTGCCAACTTGCTACCGGCTATCCATGTCCCGCATCTTTTTCAGCAGCCTCTCCTTCATCTCGTCCAAGAACGCCGTCGGGTTCTGTTGCCCCCGCAGCCTGCCGAAAGCGTGGTACACGTTGCCCAGATCCACGTGGAAATGCTTCTCGAACAGCGCAGCCAGCTCGCCGATCTCGGCGTTGCCCTCGTCCACGCTTCCCGTCACGTGTATGCCATAGACGAGCAGTATGGCGGCAACCTTCGTGTTCGTCCAGCGGTGTTCCTTCTCCGGCACGGCTTCCGTCTCCGTCCCCTGCGCCGCACGCTCCATCCGGCGGCTCAAGTGTACCAGCAGCATCTCCACCGAGATCAGCCGTGCCGCCAGTATGTCGTAGCCCGTGGAGAACTCCGCCTCCTCGTCCAGCACGAAGCTGCCGCTCTCGGGGCTTAGCTCGCCCTTCGCCCGCAGGAAATAGTAGCTGTCCCGGTACGTCGCCCCGCTGTGATAATACTGGTAAAAGGGCAGGTAGCGTTCCATCATCCGCTCGGCACGCTCCATCGCCTTGCGGTAGTACGGTTCGGCGACACGCAGGCAGGCCGGGGCGGCGCCCCTAACGGGGTGGAGATGGGGGGGCCAGCCGCTCTCTATCTGGTACACCCGGTAATAGTACAGCAGCCTGCCCGTCAGGGCGGGTTTGTAATACTTGAAGTAGAGGATCTCCTTCGCGTCCCCGGCGAACGGATGGGCGAGGGCGTACTCCTTCAGTTCCCGGTTCTTGCCTTTCAGGTACGAGACCATCTCACGGCAGACGCCTATCACCTCCTTGCCGTCCATGCCGGGGGCTGTGGTCGCCATGCGCTGATCCACCTCCTTCAGCAGCCCGTTAAAATATTCTTCCATATAAATCTTGTTTCATGTTGTTTATAAGGGCGCAAAGTTAGCGGACGGCAGGGAAACGGACGTTCTGAATCCTCACCGCCGGATTCGGATTGTCCGCCAATCGGCCCCGGACGGTCGGTTTTTCACGGCAGGGCTGGAAAAGGGAGGCTAAACTGTACGGGCGCACCGGGCGATTTCACGGATTTCGGCAGGAGTAGCCTTCAGGTGCTTCTTGCAGAAGTCCCACAGGTAGCTCGGAGTGGCGAAGCCGCACACGTCGGCAATCTCTTGAAGGGGCATGTCCGTGTCCGCCAGCAGGGAGGTTACGTGCGCTTTCCGCTGTTCCGTCAGCCAGCGGTGCGGAGTGGTGTTCAGCTCCTCCTTGAAACGCCGTCCCAGCGTATTGACCGACATGGCGCATTCCCGTGCCAGTTCCTCCACGTTCTTCACCTTGGGCAGAGCCAGTGCGATTTCTTCCCGGAACGAGCAGCCCCGCAGGTGCGGCAGGTACTTTTCCACCTCCTGCAAGTCCGCCTTGCCGAACATCGGCGGTATGCCCTTGCGGTACTCGGACGCCCGTTCACGGCGGAAGCGGAACAGCAGTCCCGCCAGACGGTTGCAGAGCACGTTCAGGTGCGGGTATTCGTCGTAGGCGTTGATGCTTGCCTGCATCCGGCAGAGGAACAGGAATCCTCTGCAGTCCTTCTCCCGGAAATACGCCTCCGCCGTTTCCAGCAGGAAGTCTGACGAGCTTCCGTGGCGGTGATAGGCGACCAGTATCAGCAGCCCGGCTTCCTCCTTTACCCGGCACGAAAGTACGGGGCAGTGTTCCCGCAGCAGCTCCACCAGCCGCACCATCCGTCCGTTCTCCCGTGCGAGCCGTTCCGCCGCAATCCATGTCACCGGACGCTCCGCATCCGTTTGCGGCAATACCCTGCGTACCTTTTCCATCCATTCCCGCCATCCCTCCCGGACGGCTTCATTCATTAGAATTAGTGTAAGATTCTGTTTCATTTTGTTTCAACACGATATTAAATAATACAAATCTTACACGAAATTACAAATTGTTTGCAATAGATGTCCTGCCGACACCCCGTATCGGTCACGATATTTCCTTGAATTACAGATTCGGATTTTGCTCCATAGGTTCGGATATTCAGTCGTGAAAAAACAGAAAGGCTGTACCGGTTCCACCCGCAGAACGGCATGACAGTAAGCAGGGGGAGCCGGAAGAAAGTCATTCGCCGGTTGGTGAGTGCGTCTTTTCAACGGGATATTTGCCGTCCCGTATCTCCTGCAACCTTTCGATCAGTGGTTGCTCCTTGGAATGGTTCTTTTGTTCGGCTATAATGAAGAACGATGCAAAACTGCCGATAACATACAGCCAGAACAGGCATTGACCGAGCAATTTCCGGTATTCGCCCACTGTCTCGTACTTCGCCTGCATCGCTTTCAGCTTCGCAGGACGGTAATACAACTTTCTGGCAATCCAGATAAAAGGAGCGAGCGTCGCTGCGGCGAACAGATAGGCAACCGGGTTGAACCTGCTCCATTCCACCTTGTCCGTCAGGGAAGAGAACCAGCCCGTCAGCATATCCCATCCCCATGCCTCGAACAAAAGATGGAGAGCCATCAGGTTAAGAAGCCACAGGATTGCCATCGTCCACGTGGCATTGGAGATAACCGCCTTGTCTTTCCTTGCACGTTTGTTCTTGCTCCAGAAGTAATACATCCAGTATGCCGGTTCCTTGAACATAGCTTCCTCCTTTCCTTGTTTTCCGCTTGCTTATCCCGTTACGAAGAACAGCAACAGGGCGCATCCCGTTGCGGCGGCAACGATCAGCCCCAGCCAGAAACGGTAACTCCTTTCACCCAGCGTACCCAGCCAGAAATTCCCTTCCCAACTTCCCGGACGGGAGTACGTCCACCGCCATCCGCAGACAATCCCCACAAGCCACAGCAGCAGGATTCCCGCCACGATCAGGTAGCCGTACCTCGGATGCGCCTGCAACCACTCCGGCAGACCCTCCATAAACTCGCTTATCTTATCGAACCATTCCATAGCAATAACAGAAAAAGCCAAATTCATACCTTACGGACGAACCGTTATACATCAAAGCAAAAATAGTGAAAAGTCCAATCACTCAAAAAGTTTCACCGCAAAAATCTTTTCCGTTTGGAAGAAATACGTTTTATTTGCACCTATATAGCCGCAACGTATGAAGAAAGCCTCCCCACATAAAAGAACCAGTCGGCCGAAGCTCCCCGGATTCTTCGACCACCTCTTTTATTGGACGTGGCGCAGTTGTCGGCACGGCTTCCCGGATCGTAGTTTTGCGGTCATCAGTGTGGTCCAGTTCGCCTGCCTCCTGTTTCCTGTCGCCATCGCTTTACAGTTCTTGGGCACTCCGGCTGTCCGCTTCCTTTACGAAACAGACGACCGCCTTACGCTTTTCCCGCTGATACTGCCGTTCCCCGTATTGCTCTGGAGGAATATGCGCATCTATACCGAGGAGCGTTACCGCATGATGCACGACTATTACGGGGCGTTCCATGTATCGGTACGGCAACGCTATCGCCTCCGTTTCCTTGTCTGCACGGTGCTTGCAGTCCTTGCCATCCTGCTTGAAATACGGCTGTTCACCCTTTATCATGACCGCTGCACGGCCATATCCTCCGGCAACAGCCATCCCGCAAGCCTCTATGTCCCGTACCGGTATGACAACGGCAACGACCCCGTGCAGGAAGGCGTTTACCGCATCGTCGATGAAAAAGGGCGTATCGGATATGCGGACGAGCATGGCAATACCCTCGTAGAACCACGCTTCGCTTTTGGCTTTCCTTTCGAGAACGGGAAGGCGAAAGTAACCGACACGGGAGAACTGGAAGAAGCTCCCGGTTCGGATGGGGAATACCACTATTGGGAAAGCGATGATTGGTATTACATCGACCGCAAAGGGCAAAGGATTGAATAAAAGCCCCAAGACTGCCCTAAGCCCGACATTCCAGCCACCCCACCTGCCAAGCCCTTGCAGGGCAAACACGAAGCCGCCAAGCCCTATCGGAACATCCCGTTCATCCCACCTTTCCCCCGAAACAAACACCAAAACTCAAAACCAACTCATTTACAGAAACTTAAAAGAATATCGGTGC